>OJJU01000160.1_pt1 | contig 30034 bp, 33 predicted proteins | sample 1596141 | NCBI WGS metagenome assembly OJJU01 (sample SAMEA4350150, study PRJEB24818) | metagenome | biome: human; feature: gut; material: faeces | place: Denmark | collected 2013-09
ATTATCGTATTGTACTGATTTGTATTTTTCGATACATATTGTATAAATAATATATTCACGATTATGGAGAAAATTATGAAATACAGATATTGCCGCTGGATCGCCCTGTTCACGGGTGCTTCCGCTGGACTTTGTCCTGAATTTATGAATGCCATCTATGCTGATTCCAGATACGGTCTGATCAGAGAGGTCTGGCTTATTGATAAAGATCTGGAGGCTATGCAGTCCATTGCGGACCGCTTTCCGGGGAAAAAGGTCAGAATGATCCTTCTGGATCTGTCCGATCTGCAGCAGATCAAAAGCTTTTCCCTTCTTTTAAAGACTTATGATCCCTATATCAGACTCATGATCAACAATATCTCCCAGGAGTCTATTGGTAACTTCACTGATTACAGTGCACAGGATATAGAAGCTCTTATAAATATTAATGCCACAGCCCCCGTTCTTCTTTTGAAGCTCTGTCAGCCTCATATCATGATCGGGTCTGTGGTCATTATGTTCTCCTCTGCCGGCAGCATTGTGCCACTGGATGACAACGGTCTCTTTGGCTCCGCCAAGCAGTTCTGTTATTATTTCTCGCTTTCCATTTTTTATGAGCTGATGTGGGATGGCATCCGGATCATGGCTGCCTGTCCGGGACATATGGACGATATGAAACTCCGCAATAAAGAAAGGCGCAGCTATCGGATGAATCCTCTTCCCGTTACAAACAACCAGCGGCTGGCTGCCAATATCCTGAAGCATGCAGAAAATGGAGAAGCCTCCTATACTCCTGGGCTTTTTTACAAGATTTACCATTTTATAGCACGTTTTTGCTCCCATAAAAAGCTGATGGAAAATTCCTACCGTTTCTTTTGATTTCCACCGGCAGGTCACTGCCGGTGGATTTTTATTTTGTCGCAATCCGGAAAGCTGCAGATCCTGTACATATTCTTACGGCTGATCGCCCCAAGCTCTTCCAGGGTATTGATCATTCGATATACAGTAGCTGTTCCGATCTTCGGATCCAGACTGGAGGCCTTGAAATAGATCTCCTTACAGCAGGAGCATTCTGATCCAAGAATCACATCTAGAAGTATCATTCTCTGTTTGGTGATCCGACATCCTCTTTCCTTCATTCTTCGGACAATCATCTCTTTCTGCTGCACAACGGTATGGTACTGTTCTGCTTCCTGAGACATTTCTTTTGTTACTTCCTGTACCATACAACCTCCTTTTCTTATGCCTGGTTTTTCAGAATCTTTTCACCATTAAAGGACAAGGAATTGCTTTCCTTATAAGGACGGAACAACAGATAAAGGATCACTGCTATAAACACAAGGGCTGCTACTGTTCCCAGTCCGAAAGCACCTGTTGTGATCAGTGTACCGATCTGATAGATGCAAAGTGCTACTACATAAGCAAGACCGCACTGATATCCGATCGCAAACCAGAACCATTTGACATTGTTCATCTCACGCTTGATCGCACCCATGGCTGCGAAGCAGGGAGCACACAGAAGGTTAAATACCAGGAATCCATATGCTGCAACAGGAGTCATAACCTGTGACAGGCTTCCCCAGATTTCTGAACCATCTTCTGCAACCTCTGCAAAGCCAAAGAGCAGACCAAAGGTTGCTACGACATTTTCCTTTGCGATCAGGCCACTGACAGCTGCCACAGCCATCTTCCAGCCTTCACCGGCCTGGGTCCAGCCAAGAGGAGCAAAAATCCATGCGATTGCAGAACCGATCTTAGCGAGGATGCTTGCATCAAGCTGTTCCGCCTCCAGCATGCCAAAGCTTCCGTCAACCCATCCAAAGCTCATCAGGAACCAGAGAATAATAGTGGAAAGAAGGATGATTGTACCAGCCTTCTTAATGAAGGACCAGCCTCTCTCCCATACACTTCTTAAAACATTGCCAACAGTAGGCCAGTGATAAGCAGGCAGCTCCATAACGAAGGGTGCCGGGTCACCTGCAAACATTTTTGTCTTCTTTAAAATAATACCGGAACAGATGATCGCAGCCACGCCTACGAAGTATGCACTCCATGAAACCCAGCCTGCATTATCAAAGAATGCACCTGCGATCAGGGCAATAATGGGAAGCTTGGCACCACAGGGAACAAATGTGGTTGTCATGATCGTCATCTTGCGGTCTCTGTCGTTCTCGATCGTACGGGAAGCCATGACACCGGGAACACCACATCCGGAGCCGATCAGCATAGGGATAAAGCTCTTTCCGGAAAGGCCGAATTTACGGAAGATACGATCCATGATAAATGCAACACGAGCCATGTAACCACAGGATTCCAGGAATGCCAGGAACAGGAACAGCACCAGCATCTGAGGTACGAAGCCAAGTACGGCACCAACACCAGAGATCACACCATCTACGATCAGTCCTGTCAGCCAGTCAGCACATCCGATATTCTCGAACAGTGTCTGCGCACCGGGAATGATCCACTCGCCAAACAGGGTATCATTTGTCCAGTCTGTCAGGAATGCACCAACGGTTGTTACGGAAACATAATAAACAAGGAACATAACTACAGCAAAGATAGGAAGTGCTGCCCACCTGTTGGTAACGATTTTATCAATCTTATCAGATGTTGTCAGCTTCTCTTTCTTGTTTGCCTTGGTTACGCACTCGCCCATAATAGAGGAAATGTAAACATATCTTTCGTTTGTGATAATACTTTCGGTATCGTCATCAAATTTATCTTCAAGCTCTTTGATCTGCGCTGATACATCAGGAACCTGTTTCATCAGCTCTGAGATCTTGTCATCCTTTTCCAGAAGCTTGATCGCGAAAAATCTCCTCTGCTCCTCTGCAATATCGGACCCAAGCTTACCTTCTACTGCTGTGATCACATCCTCCACCTCTTTTGCAAAGCTGTGGACATGAGGGGTTGCCTGTTTCTGCTGTGCAAGCGCTACTGCCTTTTCTGCTGCCTTTTCGATACCGGTTCCCTTCAGGGCAGAGATCGGAACTACCTCGCAGCCAAGCTTCTTTCCAAGCTTATCCATATGTACCTTATCACCACTTTTATCAACGATATCCATCATATTGACAGCCATGACAACCGGGATCCCAAGCTCCATGATCTGTGTGGAAAGATACAGGTTTCTTTCAATATTAGTACCATCTACGATATTGATGATCGCATCCGGTCTTTCAGCGATCAGATAATTTCTTGCTACAACCTCCTCCAGTGTATAAGGGGACAGGGAATAGATACCCGGTAAGTCCATGATGGTAACATCCTTGTGTCCCTTCAGCTTTCCTTCTTTTTTCTCTACTGTTACACCGGGCCAGTTTCCAACGAACTGATTAGAACCGGTCAGAGCATTGAACAATGTGGTCTTACCACAGTTCGGATTTCCTGCCAATGCGATTTTAACTGACATATCTCTCCTCTTTTCCTGTACCTGTATGGTACACATTTAATGTTCTTTACTTGATACTAAGATTTGTTTCAACTTCCACTTATTAGTTTCAACTAACACATGGATAAAAAATAAATGCCTACTCCACCTGGATCATTTCGGCATCTGCTTTACGCAAGGATAATTCATATCCTCTTACGGTGACCTCAACCGGATCACCAAGAGGTGCTACTTTCCTTACATAAATCTCTACACCCTTTGTGATTCCCATATCCATGATACGTCTCTTCACAGGGCCTTCTCCTGTCAGCTTTGTCACCTTGACAGTCTGCCCACAGGCAACTTCTTTTAATGTTTTCATAGCAGCTCCTTTTCTAAACCATAATTTTATTTGCCATATCCTTGCCGATCGCAACACGTGAATCCTTTACATTCACGATCATGTTTCCATCCGTCTCGGATATCACAGTTACTGTTCCACCGACTACAAAACCAAGATTCTCCAGGAAACGTCTTGTTTCCTCCTTGCCGCCGACCTTTTTGATCACATTCGGTTCCCCGGCTTCCATCATTGATAAAGGCATCATACCATCCTCCTTTGTTAATGAGAATCATTATCCCGTCTTCGGTAGTTAGTATATGCTAATCACCATTAGATGTCAATAACTTTTTTGTAAAAATATGCACAGGAAAATGCCTGTCAGCCTCTCTCTGAAGAAAGCCAGTGTCTGACGGCATCTGCGTCACTGCAGATGCCCATGCAGACCAGCCTGTGCATAGCCTGCATTTCTGCCTCCTGCGCCGCTGCCATCTTCTGCGCCGGTGCCATCTTCTGCGCTGCTGCCATCTTCTGTGCTCTGACACTGTTATTACTGAGCATCATCCCATAACAGAAGATTCTGGAAAGAGCATTCCTTGCAAGGAACTGCAGCATTTCTTCCGAAAGCGGCGGTGTGAAATGCTCTGCTTCAAATACTGCCTCCAGCAGCTCTAATGGCGGATTTTTACTGTTATTTTCCACTTCCTGCTGCCGGATCCTCTTTCCAATAACAGAATCCATGCTCATGGTATTGGCAAGCCGCATCAGACAGTCTGCTTTACTGATCTCCTTTTCCATTTTTCCAAGGAGAAAATCTATTTTTTCATACAATGTTTTCTGTTCTGTGATCCCCTGATAGATCCAGTGACAATACTGATCTACGTTGTAGCAGATGGATCTGGCGATCATATCTTCCTTATCTGAAAAGTAACCGTAGGCTGTTCCCTTTCCAATTCCCGCCTTTGCTGTGATCTCTGAAACAGTCAGTCCTGAAAGATCTGCCCCCTCCATAAACAGATCAACGACCGCCTGATATATAGCTTTTTCCTTTACAGTAGGTGTTTCTTTATTCATCAGCCTGCTCCTTTTTTCCTTCTTTCAGAAACAATTTCTTTCTGCCACGCTTTTCCCTCTCTTTTCCTCTCGAGAAAACATCATAGATACAGGGAATCACGATCAGGGTAAGCAGTGTGCCATAAGTCAGGCCGCCAATGGTTACCACTGACATCGGCCTTGACATATCCGCTCCCATATCATGACTGAATACCATGGTGGAAAGAGCCAGTATCGTGGTCATGGCTGTCATCAGTACCGGACGCATTCTGGTTCTTCCCGCTGTCATGATCGCCTCTTTCTTTTCCATACCCTGTGCACGGAGCTGGTTGATGTAATCTACCAGCACGATACCATTATTTACGATGATACCTGACAGCATAACAAAGCCGATCAGTGCGATCACACTGACTTCGCTTCCGCTGATCAGCAGTCCAAGGAAACCACCGGTAAATGCCAGTGGAATGGTGAACATGATGATAAACGGTGACAACAGTGACTGGAACTGTGCTACCATGATCAGATACATGAAGATCAGTGCAAGGATCAGCATCAGATATAACTGCTGCATGGCATCTGTGATCGTTTCATTTTCACCAGTCATTTCAATGGTATAACCATCCGGCAGCTCATAATCTTCCAGTGCCTTTTCCACCGCATCAGAAACAAGTCCGATATTATAGCCATCTGCCAGCTGTGCCGTTACCGGAATATATCTGGTCTGGTTCAGTCTGTTTACGGACATGGATGTTTCTGTATCTTCAAAGGTGGCAATCTCCGAAAGCTTCACTGTTTCCTTGCTGCCATCATTCTTTGTGCGGTCAAGTGTCAGATCTTTTACCAGCTCCCTGGTAAGTGTCATATCCTCTGCGTTCTTTACATATACATCATAATCACGGATCTCGGTTTCCAGGGAGGTTGCACTGGTAGCTGCTGCAAGCTTACCCTGTATCTGCTGGAATACCTGTGCCACTGTAAATCCATGTTCGATTGCCTTATCTCTGTCGACAATGATCCGCAGCTCCCCGGTACTTTCCTCAAGACCATCTGAAACCTCGGTGGTTCCTTCGACACCTTCTACAATCCCGGCTACCTCCTTAGCCAGCTCCTGCAGGGTATCCAGTTCTCTTCCTTCGATCTGTACTGTGATGCCGCTTCCTCCCATGGCACTCATATCCATGCTTGAGGTTTCAATGGAGATCTCCGCTTCCTCTCTCTCTACAATATCTGAAATTCTGTTTTCGATCTCATCCGCGATCGCTTCATTGGTTCTCTTTTTGTTCTCATCAAGAGAAATATATACAGCAGTTTCATTGGTGGAGGAATTTCCGTTTCCTGTCAGCATAGTCAGGGAAGAAGCATTCGCCATGGCACCAATATCCACTACCTCATCAATTTCTGCAATTTTATAAAGTATTTCATCTGTCACCTCTCCTGTATGGGAAAGTGGTGTATCCTTCGGCAGTGTCACTGTCATGGAGATCTGTGTACTGTCCATATCCGGCATGAAGGCAGTTCCCTTTGCAAAGGCTGCCGCTGCACTTCCAACCAACAGTACAAGCACAAGCAGAAATACCACAGGCTTTGTCTTAAGTGCAAGTGCCAGTACCTTTTCATAAGCTTTAATCAGACCGTCAAAGAATCTTCCATCCTCTTTTGGGGTTACTCTGGAAAGTACACCGGATGCCATAGCCGGCACTACGGTCAGAGCCACGATCAGACTGGCAAGCAGGGAATACGCAATGGTCAGTCCCATATCCACAAAGAGCTGTCTGGTAATTCCTTCAGTAAATACAATAGGAAGGAATACACACACGGTTGTCAGCGTGGATGCAAGAATCGCACCTGCTACCTCCCCGGCACCCTGAATAGCTGCCTCTTTGGCTGAATATCCTTCTCCCCGCAGCCTGTATATGTTCTCAATAACTACGATAGAGTTGTCCACCAGCATTCCTACACCAAGGGCAAGTCCTGACAGGGAGATCACATTCAGGGTCACACCACTGAAATACATACAGACAATAGCTGTGATCAGACTGATCGGGATGGACACAGCAACTACCATGGTAGGCCTGATATCCTTCAGGAAAAGGATCAGGATCAGGATCGCCAGCAGCGCTCCCACCAGTACATTATTGATAATGGAATCCATGACAAGATCTATATAAATTCCCTGATCCATAAGTGTGATCAGTGTCAGATTTTCATTTTCCTCCTGCAGATCCTTAAACTTCTCCTTGATCCTGTCAGAAACATCGCCGGTAGAATACCCCGTCTGCTTCTGGATGGTCAGCATGACACCCGGATTGCCATTGACATTGGTGTAAATATCCGCGGAATTGTCTGTCATAAAGACGTCTGCTACATCCTCCAGATAAATAATGTCCACACCATCCATCTCGGTATTCATGATCGGCATTTTCTTCAGAGCTTCTACATCCTCCGGCTTGTCACCTACCCTTACAAGATAGTCAATGCCATCCTCTGTCACATATCCTGCCGGCATGGAAAAGTTCTGGGCTGCCAGTAGGGATTTTACTGTACTTACCGTTAAAATACCATTCATATCTGCCTGATCGTAAGCGTTCTGTCTGTTTTCTTCCAGATCCTCTTCACTCTCTGCAAGCTGCTCTAAGGAATCCTGCAGCTTCTTTGCTGATTCATTCAGCTGCTCCTCGCCTTCCCTTAGCTGCTCCCAGCCGGAATCAATCTGTTCCTGTCCGGACTCAATCTGCTTCTGCCCGGATTCCAGCTGCTTTTCGCTGGCTTCTATCTGGGCTTCTGCTGTCGTGATCTGCATTTCACCAAGGCTGATCGTAGTCTGGGCGTTGGCAAACTCAATCGCCGCCGTCAGATTTCCCTTATAAAGCTCTGTCAGACCGCTGTCCAGCTTGGCAATATTTCCTTCGATCTCGGAAAGGACTGACTGCATGCTGGCTATGTAAGCCTCCGCGCCAAGACCGCCGGTGTTGGCGTTGAGACTGGCTTCCATGTTGGTGATCGTTGTCTCTGTTGCTGTCTTTTGCTGTGTTGCATCAGTTTCTATCACTGTAAGTGCTGTTAAAGCTTCAGCTGCACTGGAATTTTCAGTTAAATCACAGGAAACTCCCATGGAAGCTGCTAATGCATTAATCTGTTCTGCTGTTTCTGCATCAATACCACTACCTCCTGCTGCCTGAAGTCCAGCTTTTAATACATTTGCTGCATTTACGGCTGCATCAAGCTGGGAAACACCATCTTTCGCCTTCTTAATTCCGTCTTCCAGAGACTTTACGGTAGTGATCTGTGAGGTAATATGTACCTTGCTGGCTTCCAGATCAGCCTTTGCTGTCAGCAGCTCCTTCTCTGCCTGTGCCAGCTTCTCAGTGCTTTCACTTTTTTTGGAGGAAAGCTCATTCTTTCCTTCTTCCAGCTTCGTCTTGTTCTCTGCAAGCTCAGCCTTGCCGTCAGCAAGCTTCTGCCTGCTGTCCTCCAGTTCCTTTTTATTCTTATCCAGCTCTTCCTGACTGTCGTTCAGCTGCTGTCTGGATTCATCAAGATCTGCACGGGAATCGTTCAGCTTTTCCTGTCCGTCATAAATCTCCTGTCTGCCATCGGCAAGCTGCTGCTCTGCATCCTTCAGCTCTTCATCGATCGAACCAAATACCTGCTCATTGATCGCATCGATCTTATCCTGTCTGATGATGACATTTACACTTTCTTCGATCAGACCGGTGGCACTGGCTGATGCAACGCCTTCTATACTCTCCAGATCAGGCATGACCGTATTCTGCGTGATATCCGTCACCTCTGCATTCGTCATTCCCTCACCGCCAACCGCTGCGATCATGACGGGCAGCATATCCGGATTCAGCTTCATAATAATCGGATTGCCTATATCATCACTCCAGTAGCTTTTGATCTGATCCAGATTCTCCCGTATTTCCAGCGAAACGGCATTCATATCTGCGGACTGTGCAAACTCCAGAATAACCATAGAGTAGTTTTCACTGGATACTGAACTGATGCTTTCGATATTGCTGACTGTGGCCATGGAGCCTTCCACCGGCTGCGTTACAGTCATTTCCACTGTTTCCGGACTGGCTCCCGGATATGTAGTCATAACGATCACATAAGGAAGGCTGATATTGGGCAGCAGATCAGTGCTCATCTTCATCATGGATACCACTCCAAGAACGATCACCAGAACCACTGCTACCAGCACAGTATAAGGTTTCTTTACGCTAAATTTCCCCAGCATTTCCTACTCCTCTTTCATTACCTGATAAATTTTCTCATTTTCCGACCGACTGGTCGGACGGAACTACTGACAGTATAAAAGCAGGAAAAAGAAATGTCAATAAATAACATACTTTTTCCTGCTCTGATTCTCTCACGTTATGATCTGATTCCTGCTTTACACATACACGATCTCAATCTCTCCAAAGCTTACGCTGCCCTTCAGATAGCAGGTAACCCGGCTTTCGCCATTGCATGGTCCTTCTTCCACGCTTCCCGCAAATACACTGATATCCTGCATCACCTTCCACTCTCTCGGAACATACAGAGTTGTCTGTCCAAAGCTGTTAGAAACCTCAACTGTTACTGTCTCCTGTGTTGTCCCTGCCTGATCCAGATACACCTTCAACTCCCCAAAGGAATTCTGAAACCGTCCTCCTTTGAAGTTCACCGTATCAACATATTTTGCCAGTGCTCCAAAGGAATTGGCGCAGGTCACAAACCCATCCTCTTCTCCCTCTGACGTCTTCTGATATTTGCTGTAATCGTGCTCTCCATATTCTCTTCTGTCCCTGTTTCCACATTTTCTGCTCTTATGCGGAAACAGCATATTAAACCCGCTTGTCAGCAGAATAACAATCCCTGCCACACTCCAAAAGCTTGCCCTGGGAAGTCCGAGCATTTCTGCAAAGGTCAGCCATGCCAGTCCAAGGGAAAAGAAGATTCCCCCAAAGCTCCGGTCTGCAATGCTGCTGATCAGAAGCGCCACACATAAAATTCCGATCAATGCGCTCCATACGCTGATCTCTGCCGTGATCAGATGCATCTGGCTCAGTACCAGAAATACTGCCGCCGTGATCAGTCCCAGTCCCCAAAATATTCTGCTCGCCTTTTTCATATTCCTAACCTCTTTTCTTCTAATTTTTCCTTTAATGCTTTGTAATAGGCTCTTGAAACATAAATACGTTTGTGTGTTCCCTGAAAAGCAATCTCACTGGATGCTGTCAGCGAACGCTGTATTGCGTAGATCCTGTTAAGATTTACTATTGCCGACTTGGATATCCGAAGGAAAGACCCTCCCAGTACCTCTTCCAGCTCATACAGCTTTTTATGTGTTTCAAATAGTTCCGTTTCCGTATGAGCCAGCACCTGTGTCCCTTCTGTCTCAAAAAACAGGATCTTTTCCGTTTCCATATAATATTCCGTATTTTCCTTATACAGAATAATCTGTCCTGCCCTGCCGACTGCTTTTGCAAGAATCTGCTGCAGCTTCATGATATCCGGTGTGATCTCCCGGCAATACAATACAAGCTCTTCCTCTGCTTCCGGATCTACTTCCATTCGCAGCTTCAATTCCTTCACCCCCCTGACTGATTGTAATTATATCGAATCAGCCTGAAATGTAAACCGGTTTTCAGTAACAGGTCAGATATCACCGGTAAGTGGATTGAAAATGATCCTTTTCCTTCTTTTTCTCTTGTTTTGCTTTCTCTTTTATCACGATTCGGGGCATGGGTGACTTTTTTCTTCTCCCATGCCCCGCTCTTTTCCTTTTTCTCTTCCTTGGCTTCCTCTTTTTCCTCAATTCGGGGCATGGGGAGCTTTTTCCCTCTCCCATGCCCCGCTCTTTTCCTTTTTCTCTTCCTTGGCTTCCTCTTTTATCGCGATTCGGGGCATGGGTGACTTTTTTCTTCTCCCATGCCCCGCTCTTTTCCTTTTTCTCTTCCTTGGCTTCCCCTTTTATCACAATTCGGGGCATGGGAAACTTTTTTCTTCTCCCATGCCCCGCTCTTTTCCTTTTTCTCTTCCTTGGCTTCCTCTTTTTCCTCGATTCGGGGCATGGGAAACTTTTTTCTTCTCCCATGCCCCGCTCTTTTCCTTTTTCTCTTCCTTGGCTTCCTCTTTTTCCTCAATTCGGGGCATGGGAAACTTTTTTCCTCTCCCATGCCCCGCTCTTTTCCTTTTTCTCTTCTTTTGCTTCCCCTTTTATCACGATTCGGGGCATGGGGAACTTTTTTTCTCTCCCATGCCCCGCTCTCTTCCTTTTTTTCTTCCTTGGCTTCCTCTTTTATCTCAATTCGGGGCATGGGTGACTTTTTTCCTCTCCCATGCCCCGCTCTTTTCCTTTTTCTCTTCCTTGGCTTCCTCTTTTTCCTCGATTCGGGGCATGGGTGACTTTTTTCCTCTCCCATGCCCCGTCTGTCCTCATTGGCACCACTGGCATCACTGTCCTCATTGGTACCACTGGCAGTCCTCACAGTCATCAAATCTCCGCCTTAACTCCTGCCACCCGGTAGCAGACCAGCAAGACCAGCAGACCATCAGTCCTTTCCTGTCAGCAGTGCCTTCCGTATCTTGCTGCGGCAGCGCTGCAGCGCATTGTCTGTCGATTTATCATCCTTTCCAAGTACTCTTGCAATTTCTGTATACTTCATCCCTGTCAGGTACAGGTCGAGTACCTGTCTTTCAAAGCTGCTCAGCTCACTTTCGATGGCTTTCTCGATACGCTCTACATTCTCCCTGTCGATCAGCAGCTCCTCCGGGTTCTGTTCATCCCTTGAAACCAGGGAATCCAAAAGCTTCTTTTCCTCTTCCGTCTTATCACTGCCATTTCCCGCATAGAGGGAAACATAGCTGTTCAGCGGCGCATGCTTTTTTCTGCCAGCAGACTGCACTGCCGTATACATCTGTCTTGCCACACACAGATCTGCAAATGTGGCAAAGCTGGCATCTCTTCCAATATCATAATCCCGGATCGCTTTGAACAGCCCGATCATCCCCTCCTGGATCAGATCCTCCCTGTCTGCGCCAAGGATATACATACTTCCGGCCTTGCTCCTCACCAGATTTTTGTATTTCTCCATGATATAATCTGTAATTTTCTCTTCACCATCCCGGATCCGAAGGATCAACTCCTCATCCTTAGAGGTTTCATAATCATTCCCCAACAGCTTCTACTCCCTCCTCCTCTTCGATCAGGATCAGCTGTGCTGCTATATGCTGTGCCAGCATACGGTAACCGGTTTCGTTGCCATGAACACCGTCCGGCATCAGTGCGTGGATCACTGCTGCATCATGCGTATCCAGAAAATTGGAATTGTACAGATCAATCACCGGTATCCCATGCTCTTCTCCAAGCTGTTTCATCACCCTGACAAAGGCTGACTGCGGCAGAAGATAATCCCTGCTTTTCCTCAGCAGATCATGCAATACATTTGGAAGAGGCGTGATCAGTACGATCTGCGCATCCGGATAATCCTTCTGCAGTCCAAAGAGAAGCTCATCCAGATCTCCTGTAAAGGTATCCTTTTCTCTTTTCTCCAGGCTCCCAAGCTCCTTTTCAGAAGCACAGAACCCGTCATTGGTTCCTCCCATGACAAGGATCACATCTGTATCCTCCGGGATCTCCTGGTATCTGTCTACGAAAGCATTCTCCCAGTACCGCCCGATGGAAGAACCTCCGATCCCGAGATTCACTACCTCTTCTGCGCCAAGTATTTCTCCCAGCTGGGACGGATAGGACATAGACTGATAATTCTCTATGGTATCCAGATTAGATGCTGCCGTAATACTATCTCCAAGACAGGTAATCTTACAGTCTGAAAAATCCACCTCACTGTCAGCAATGATCTTTTTATCCTGTCTGTTGATCTTCATGGTATTTTCGTAGGAAGCACAGATCTCCCTCTCTTCTCCGGGAAAAAGCAGATTGCCGGATACAAGACCGCCCGGCAGAAAGCTCCCCCATTCCAGATTTCCGGATATGGAATTCCCGGATATAGAATTCTCAGATTCAGAATTTCCAGATACGGAATTCCCTGATACCGGATTTTCAGCTTCTTCTTTATATGCTTCATTGTCTGACACAGAACCATCGCCTTCTGCTCTATCCGGTTCTTCCAGAAAAACTTCCTTTTTTTCTGTGTAATTCAGCTCATTTTCTTCTATATAGGAAATAAGAGCCTCCGGATCCTCAGATAAAGTCTGGATATTCGCCTGCATACTGGCAATATCCGCCCTTGCTTCTTCATAAACGGCTTCTCTTTTTATTTCCCACATTTTTCTTTCGTGCCGTTGCAGCCCTTTGTCAATCCCTACAGCCAGCAGCATGATAGCAGCCATAGCGATCAGCATCAGCATCACACGATTCAGCTTATTCATAAAATTACTGATTGCTCCCTTATCTTCCTGCCTTCATTCTCTGTCTTACCACCTCATAGGCAAGTATGCCTGCTGCCACCGAAGCATTCAGGGAATCAATATCTCCTTTCATGGGAATTGATGCCACCATATCACATTTTTCCTTTACGAGGCGTCCTACTCCGGCTCCTTCATTTCCGATCACAAGTCCAAGCGGTCCTGTAAGGTTCAGGTCATACATACATGTCCCATCCATGTCTGCACAGGCAAACCACATACCCCTCTTCTTCAGATCCTCCATGGTTCTTACCAGATTTGTCACCCTTGCCACTTTAGTATAATTCAGGGCACCTGCCGAGGTTCTTGCCACAGTTGCCGTCAGCCCGACTGCCCGGTTCTTGGGGATGATCACTCCGTGGGCTCCTGCAAGGTTTGCAGTACGGATGACAGCTCCCAGATTATGAGGATCCTCAATATTATCAAGCAGGATAAAAAAAGGATCCTCTCCCTTTTTTTCTGCTTCCGCAAACAAATCCTCTACTTCTGCATAATGATAGGCGGCAGCCACAGCGATCACACCCTGATGGTGTCCGGTTTCTGACATATGATCAAGACGCTCCTTATCCACGAACCTGATCATGGTTCCTCTCTTTTTGGCCTCTCTTTTAATGGTGGCAACAGGTCCGTCCTGACAGCCATCCAGAATATATACCCTGTCAATCTCACGTTCAGAACGGAACGCCTCGATCACAGCATTTCTTCCTTCTATGAGCATTTCTTCATATGTCTTTTCTTCTGCATTCATCATACATTCTTTCCCTTCTCTGTTCCCTTATACACTTCCATCAAACTCGTCCCTACACTGCAGCTCCGCCTGTCTCCTTCAGCAGCTCTTTCGAGGATCAGATCCTGCTGATTCCTTCTTTGATAAGAAAAAGTACCCGTTCTTCCCTGCCGGAGAGATACAGGTAGCCGATCAGTGCTTCCAGTCCTGTCGCCTTCCGGTAATCCAGAATGGATGCATTCTTTGCACTGGTATAGGACTTGGCATTCCTGCCTCTTTTGTATATGGCAAGCTCTTCCTCTGTCAGCTCCGGCTCCAGTGCTTCGATCATAGCTGCCTGTGCCTGTGCCTTCACATAGGATGTGGTGAGCCTGTGAAGCTGGCTGGCCTGACGGTTTCCCTTCTCCACCACCATGGTACGGATCACAAGCTCATAGGCAGCATCTCCGATATAGGCAAGCGTAAGAGGTGAATATGCCTTCATATCCACCTCTTTTAACCCAAATAATTCTCTGATCCTGCTTGAAAGACTCAGGCTCTCTTCCATTTTACGCCCTCTCTGGTGTCCTCGAGAACAATTCCTTTGGCAAGGAGCTCATCTCTGATCTCATCCGCCCTTTTGAAGTTCTTCTCTTTTCTTGCTGCCTGACGCTCTGCGATCAATGCCTCAATATCGCTGTCCAGGATCTCTTCCTTTTTCTCTACAATCAGACCGCATACATCACAAAGCTCTGTGATCTCATCCTTCAGATACTGTACAAATTCCTGGCTGCTTCCCTCTCCTGCGTTGGTATTGGCAAACTTCACCAGCTCGAAAATAACGGAAAGTGCATCCGCTGTATTGAAGTCATCATCCATGGCTTCATCAAAACGTGTCCTGTAGACAGCCGCTTCCTCTGCCAGCTTCTTTTCTTCCTCTGTCATGGAGCCCTCTGCGCTCTTTAACAGATAATCCAGATTGCTGACGCTGGTCACGATTCTGTCATAACCGTTCTGTGCTGCTTCCATCAGCTCACTGCTGAAGTTTAAGGGACTTCTGTAGTGTGCAGAAAGCATAAAGAAACGAAGAACCTGAAGATCATACTTTTCACTGATGTCTCTGACAGTAAAGAAATTGCCGGCAGATTTGGACATCTTTTTATTATCAATATTCAGAAATGCGTTGTGCATCCAGTATTTCGCAAACGGCTTGTCATTGGCAGCCTCAGACTGAGCGATCTCGTTCTCATGGTGAGGGAAGATCAGATCCTCGCCGCCTGCATGGATATCGATCTCATCTCCAAGATACTTCTTGCTCATGACAGAGCACTCAATATGCCAGCCGGGACGTCCCTGGCACCAGGGTGACTCCCAGTAAGGCTCTCCGTCCTTCTTTGGTTTCCAAAGTACGAAATCAAGGGGATCCTCCTTCTGATCCTCTCCGGTTACAAGGAGAGATCTGTTTCCTCCCTGCAGATCATCCAGATTCTTATGGGATAACTTACCATAATCCTTAAAGCTTCTTGTACGGTAGTAAACAGTACCATCCTCTGCCACATAAGCATGACCCTTTTCGATCAGGGTACCGATCATATCCAGCATGCCGCAGATCTCTTCGGTAGCCTTGGGATGTGTAGTAGCCGGCTTTACATTCATGGCAGCCATGTCTTTCCTGCACTCTGCAATATAACGCTCGGAGATCACAGATGCTTCCACACCTTCCTCGATTGCCTTCTTGATGATCTTATCATCCACATCGGTAAAGTTGGATACATAATTAACCTCGTAACCCTTATGCTCCATATAGCGTCTTACTGTATCAAATACGATCATGGGCCTTGCATTTCCAATATGGATCAGATTATATACTGTAGGTCCGCAGACATACATCTTCACCTTTCCTTCGGTAAGAGGTACAAACTCTTCCTTCCTTTTTGTCAGGGTATTGTAAATCTTCATTTCCGCTTACGTCCTTCCTTTTATTCTGCATTCTGACTCTGCTTTTTCTGTGCCCTCTCACTGGTACGCATCTTCTGCTCCAGGTCAATAAGCTGATTGGTGATCTCTGCATTGCTGTGCTGCAGGGATGTGATTGCCTCCCATACCGGATCAGGATAATGGATCTGATCCAGCTCATCCTGGGGATGATCAGGATTGATCCGCTTCACGACACGTCCCGGTACACCAACAACTGTGCTGCCGGCCGGTACATTCTCAAGCACCACGCTGCCGGCTCCGATCTTACAGTTATCACCAATCGTACAGGAACCAAGTACCTTGGCTCCGGCTCCGATCATGATGTTGCTGCCAAGCGTAGGGTGACGCTTTCCTTTTTCCTTTCCGGTTCCTCCAAGGGTCACCCCCTGATATAAGGTTACATTATCACCGATAATAGTGGTTTCTCCTATGATAACTCCGGATCCATGATCGATAAAGAAGCCCTTGCCGATCTGTGCACCCGGGTGGATTTCAATTCCCGTTTTCCTTACTGCCCTCTGGGAAACCCATCTGGCAAGAAAGTAATGCTTTTTCAGATAAAGCTTATGGGCAACACGATATCGCAGCATTACCTTAAAGCTCGGATATAAAAAAACTTCCATAGAAGAGTGGATCGCCGCATCCCGTTCCTTAATAATGGCCATCTCCTCTTTCACACTCTGAATCAGTCCCATTTTTTGCTCCTGTCATGTATTCTTTTCCGTCAAAAATACGGACCGGAAAAATTCTCTTTCTATAACAGAATATGAAGAAGAAGCGGTTTTGTCAACTGTTAAATCGTCTCTTGCTGTGTGGTTTTCACAAGTATTCTGCCAGCTCTTTAAATGGCTGAAGGCTTCTTTTCAGGATCCCATTCATATAGGCGATCAGAATTCCATAATTGGTGAAAGGGATGCTGCTCTCTGCTGCCATCCTTTCCCGGCTTCTGATCTCTCTTTCATTCAGCATACAGCCGCCGCAGTGCACTACAAGTGCATAACTGGAAAGATCCTCCGGGAAGCCTCCGCCCGAAGTAAACTCATATACAAACCTTTTGCCCGTATGCTTTTCGATCCAGCCCGGCAGCTTCACTGTCCCGATATCCTCGCACTGTCTGTGATGGGTACAGCCCTCGGAGATCAGGATCCTGTCCCCTTCCTTTAATCTGTCAAGTGCTGCCGCCCCCTGCACAGCTCCTGCAAGTACGCCCTTATACCTGGCAAACAGAATAGAAAAGGATGTCAATGGGATGTCCTTTGGCACCATCTGCTTTACACATTCAAAGGCCTGACTGTCAGTGATCACAAGCCTTGGCCTTTCCTTTAAGGAGGAAAGCAGTGCTGGCAGTTCCCCTGTCTGTGTCACGCTTAAGGTTCCGTGCGCATCCAGTATATCACGGATCACCTTCACCTGTGGGAGGATCATTCTGCCCTTTGGTGCAGAGGTATCAATGGGCGTTACCAGTACCACGTGATCCCCTGCTTCAAGAAGCTCGCCAACGATCGGTTTCTCTTTTCCCATTTTCCCTGCAAGGCTTCCGATTCTTTCCTTCAGCTGCTCTATATTTTCCCTTTTCAGGGCACTGACTGCAATTTCGTTTTCTTTCAGATCCTTCAGGCAGGAACACTCTTCCCTCACGAGATCCTTCTTATTATATACGATCAGATAGGGAACCCTTTTCTTCTGAAAAAGGGTGATCAGTTCCTCTTCCATTCCGGTAAGCCCTCTGGTGATATCTGCCACAAGGACAGCGATATCCGCCCTGTTCAGCACCTGTCTGGCCTTCCGAACACGCATCTCCCCGACAGTTCCTTCATCATCAAGCCCAGGTGTGTCAATGATCACTACCGGTCCTAAAGGAAGGAGCTCCATGGATTTCGTCACGGGATCCGTGGTCGTTCCCTTTACCTCTGATACAATGGACATCTCCTGACCGGTCACTGCATTGACCAGACTTGATTTACCTGCATTCCTTCTTCCAAAGAATGCGATCTGGATCCGGTCAGCCCCCGGTGTCTGATTCAGTGCCGCCATGCTGTGCATCTCCTTCCTTTGCGTCTGTTCCGGTCAGAAGCGGAAATCTCTTTCTCCCTGCCCGATCTTCACCAGATATTCCTCTGTTATTTTCCGTACCTGTTCCTTCGGAATATTTAAAAGCTCCTCTTTGATCATCCTCTCACCGATCGCCCTTGTCTCTGCACTGGCATAATCCTCCAGGAATTCCTTCAGTGTGATCAGGGCATTGGGATGACAGCAGTTCTGGATCTGCCCGCTCTTACACAGGCTCATAAAACGATCACCTGTCCTTCCTGCCCGGTAGCAGGCTGTACAGAAGGACGGGATATGCTTTGTCTCCATCAGCCAACGGACTACCTCATCCAGTGTACGCTGATCGGATACATCAAACTGCTCTGTATCAGTAGGACGGAGCTCTTCTGTATAACCGCCAACACTTGTCCTTGAACCACCACTGATCTGGGATACACCAAGGTCGATCACCTTCGCCCTGACCTGCTGGCTCTCCCTCGTGGAAATGATCATGCCAGTGTAGGGTACGCTGATCCGGATCAGGGCACAGAGCTTCGCAAAGATCTCATCACCGATACCATTGTCAAAGGTATCCGGGTCGATATCATCTGCCCGTTTGATCCTCGGTACACTGATCGTATGCGGTCCTACGCCATGCACTGCCTCCAGATGCTCAGCATGCATCAGAAGTCCTGCAAATTCGTAGCGGTACAGCTCAAGTCCGAACAATACGCCAAGTCCCACATCATCAATGCCACCCTCCATGGCTCTGTCCATAGCTTCCGTATGGTAGGCATAATCGTGCTTCGGCCCCGTGGGATGTAACTGTTCATAGCTTTCTTTATGGTAGGTTTCCTGAAAAAGGATATAGGTTCCGATTCCTGCTTCCTTTAATTTCCGGTAATTCTCCACAGTTGTCGCCGCAATGTTGACATTTACACGGCGGATCGCCCCGTTTTTATGCTGGATGGAATAGATCGTTTTGATACTTTCCAGCACATATTCGATAGGATTGTTTACCGGATCCTCTCCAGTCTCAATAGCCAATCTCTTATGTCCCATATCCTGCAGGGCAATCACTTCCTGACGGATCTCCTCCTGAGTCAGTTTCTTTCTCGGAATATGTCCGTTCTGATGATGGTACGGACAGTAAACACATCCATTCACACAATAGTTTGAGAGATACAGCGGAGCAAACAATACGATCCTGTTTCCATAGAATTTCTTTTTAATCTCTCTGGCAAGTGCTTCCATCTCGTCAAGCACCTCCGGATCTTCACAGGCAAGCAGAACCGATGCCTCTCTGTGGGAAAGTCCCTTACATTCTCTGGCCTTGTCAAGGATCTGACGGATCATTTCCTTATTGTTTCTGTTCTCATCTGCAAAAGCAAGTGTGTCCTCGATTTCCTCGTGGCAGATAAACTCCTCTGCCTTCATGGATTTACTGTTGTACATCTTATGTCATCCTTCTTTCTTACTGTCTTCCGATACATCCACTGCAGCCAGCACATCCTCTCTGCTCCTGCATCACATCAATCGCTCCCACAGAAAGTGGGCTTGTCAGCAGACAGATAGCCTGGGACGAGATCCCTTCTCCACTGCCGGTAAAGCCAAGACCTTCCTCTGTGGTCGCCTTTACATTGACCTGATCTATGGAAATCTGCAGGGTATCTGCAATATTCTTTCGCATGGTATCAATATAAGGGCGCATCTTCGGTGCCTGTGCAATGATCGTAGCATCAATATTTTCTATAAAAAAGGCATTCTCCTGCAGCAGCTCTCCCACATGGGAAAGAAGCTTTAACGAGGAAATACCTTTATAAGCTGGATCACTGTCCGGGAAATGCTTGCCAATGTCTCCAAGGGCTGCTGCTCCAAGCAGGGCATCCATAATGGCATGCAGAAGCACATCCGCATCCGAATGACCAAGAAGTCCCTTTTCATAAGGAATCGTAACACCTCCGATGATCAGGTCTCTTCCCTCTGTTAATTTATGAACATCATATCCCATTCCAATTCTCATATCTTTCTTTCCTTCCTCATATATTCTACTACAGCATAACAGAAATATCACTTTTTTGGGAGAGCTCCATTGAAAAAAATTCTCGTTGCCGGAGAAACCGGAAAAACCTTTAATTATGAAAACGCCCTCCGAAGGCTCGGTGCCTCCTGTACCACCTCTCTTCATGTTCCGGAAATCTCATCCTATGATGCCCTTCTCCTTCCCGGCGGCGGTGACATTGATCCAGTCCTGTTTGGTCAGCTTAACTGCGGTTCCCGTTTTTTTGATCCGGTTCTTGACAGACTGCAGCTTTCTGTCCTGAAAGCCTTTGTATCTGAAAAAAAGCCGGTTCTTGGTATCTGCAGGGGAATGCAGCTCATCAACATTTTCTTCGGTGGTGACATTCATCAGGATCTGCCATCCGCTGACCGCCATCAGTACACGAATGGAGATCAGTACCATGAGACCTTTGCCCTGCCTGGCACTGTCCTCTACCGGCTTTACGGGGATCGGTTTGTAGTAAACAGCGCCCATCATCAGGGTGTGGATCTGAAGGCTCCCTCTCTGTCCTATATCCAGTACTGCGACGATGGTGTAGTGGAGGGACTGTGCCACCACTATCTCCCTATCGTTGGTGTGCAGTGGCACCCGGAACGGCTTTCTGATAAAGAAAAAAGCGAAGCCGTAAACGGTTCGCTTCTTCTCGATGCATTTCTGCATCATTATAAATTTGTATAAAAGGGGAATTTATGCCGATCTGTAACAAATCCTGCGCCACTGACAATTCCCACAGATTTTCTCTCCGATTCCCTTCTCCAGAATCTGCTCTGCCACCTGTCTATAGAAAGTGAGGAAGGGCTGTTTCTCATTTTCCTCAAGGCCGCAGCTTTCCAGTACTCCTGTGTCATACTCATAAACCTTCTGTGCCGCATCGCAGACCCCCTCTTTATTATGGGGACAGGCACAGCAGATATCGTCCGTTTCCCTTACAAGCGTGATCATCGGGTTCTGCTCTGTCAGAATTTCCTTCATCTTTGCCATGTGTGCTGTAAATTCGCTGCTGTAGCCCTTTCCCTCAAAAAAGGAAAGACACATGCCATGATGGGGACGCAGTCTGAATTCTTTCTTTTCTGTAATATCCGTAAAATCCATAAAAATCAGTTCAGCTTCAGGATTACGGAAAACCGCTTACTCAGGACAAGTGCAAGTGCAATCTTGATCAGATCCGGAATAATGAAGGGGATCACACACCAGGAAAGAACTGCTGCCAGTCCAACCGGTCCGGAATTTTTCGTATATACTGCCATGAACCATACGGTTCCGATCGCGTAGCATACGATCAGTCCAAGTACCATAGATAAGCCAAGCACCCAGGTCTTCTTACCAAGGAGTGCTTCCATGCCCCACATCAGAAGTGCGGAAAACAGGAATCCGATAATATAACCACCGGTACTGCCAAGCAGGATGCCAAAGCCCCCTGAAAATCCTGCAAATACAGGAATCCCTACTGCACCAAGCAGAATATAGATCAGTACGGAAAGACTTCCTCTCTTGCCGCCGAGAACACCTACTGCCAGAAATACGGCAAAGGTCTGCAGGGTAAAAGGAACCGTGGTGGGAATGGATATCCAGGAGCAGATTGCGATCAGAACCGCAAATACTGCTATGTATACCATGTCATAAGTTTTACTTCTTGTTGCTGTCTGTGTTGTCATTTGAAAATCCAGCCTTTCTGTAGTATGTTCCTTCAGGAACCTTAGACAGAATAACATGGCAGGTTTTGATTGTCAACCTTATTTTATTGCATGGTTAACAATTTGTTTTTCTGTTGCAGCTATCCCTCTATTATTGCTCTGCAATTCTCTCAGCTAATTCCTCCAGATATTCCCATCGTTCCATTTTTTCTTCCAGAAGCTTCTCTGTCTCTTCCTTCTCCTTCGTCAGCTCATTCAGCTTCACAAAATCAGTCGCCGCCTTCAGAATCCCGGCCTCCAAAGTTTCTATTTTCTCTTCCAGTGCAGCAATATCATCTTCTATGGTTTCATATTCCCTCTGCTCCTTATAACTGAATTTCAGCTTTGCAGACGGCAGCTTCCAGGCTTTTCCCGATTCTGTTTTTACTTTACCTGCACTGCCAGTATTTTCACTGCTTCCTGTCTGTTCTGAAAATTCTCCCCTTTCCATCTGAACCCGGTCACGGTAATCCGTATAACCGCCCTCATACTGCCTGATATTTCCACCTTCCTCAAAGGCGAATATCCTCCTTGCACAGCGGTCCAGGAAATATCTGTCATGGGACACCATGATCACGATTCCAGGGAAGCTGTCCAGATAATCCTCCAGGATCGTCAGTGTTTCAATATCAAGGTCATTGGTCGGTTCGTCCAGGATCAGGACATTCGGTGAATCCATCAGTACCCGGAGCAGGTTCAGTCTCCGCTTTTCTCCTCCGGAAAGCTTCTTCAGAAGTCCGTACTGTGCTTCTCCCTCAAACAAGAACCTCTCCAGCATTTTAGCTGCAGAAACCGGTCCTTCCTCAGTCTGTACAAATTCCGCCACATCTCTGATATAATCGATCACACGCTGCTCTGGCGGCATTTCCTTCTCTGTCAGCTCCTGATCATAGCAGCCGATCTTCACTGTCTGTCCGATCACAACACTGCCCTCATCCGGCTCAACCCGCCCGGTGATCAGCTTTACAAGTGTTGTCTTGCCACACCCGTTCCTGCCAACGAAGCCAACTCTGTCACCCTTTAAAAAGATATAGGAAAAATCCCGGATCAGCACTTTATCCCCGTATGCCTTGGAAAGATGGCTGATCTCCACAGTGGTTCTGCCAAGTCTTGTGGCACTGCTGCCAATATCTATCTGGCTGCCTGCTGCCAGTGCCTCCCTGTTTTTCAGCTCCTCATAACGCTGCAGTCTCGCCTTTTGCTTGGTGCTTCTTGCCCTGGCACCACGCTTCACCCATTCCAGCTCTTTACGCAGAATGGTTTTCCGCTTTCTCTCTCCTGCTGACAGTGCTTCTTCCCGCTCCGCTTTTCGTTCCAGATATCCGGAATAATTCTCATCATAGGAATAAATACTGCCTCTGTCGATCTCTATGATCCTTGTAGCCACACTGTCCAGGAAATATCTGTCATGGGTCACCATGATCAGTGCTCCCGGCAGCTTTTTCAGTTCTTCCTCCAGCCATTCCGCCATGTCATTGTCCAGGTGGTTCGTAGGCTCGTCCAGGATCAGCAGATCCGGCCTTGTCAGAAGAGCTGCAACAAGTGCCAGCTTCTTACGCTGTCCTCCGGAAAGGATCCCACACTTTGCCGTGAAATCTGTTACACCAAGCCTTGTCAGCATCCGCTTTGCCTCTGTCTCCAGCTCCTGGTCTGTATGCCCTGATCTGCTGCTCTCCCGGCATTTCTGCAAGACTGCCTCTATAACAGTCTGTTCTTCTGGAAATAAAGGATGCTGCGGCAAAAAACTGATCACCAGATGCGAGGCTCTGGTGATCGTTCCACTGTCTGACTCCTCCAGTCCTGCGATCATTTTCAGCAGCGTGGATTTTCCCGTTCCGTTGATCCCGATGATGCCGACCTTTTCTCCTTCCTCCAGATACAAGGAAGCATCCCTCAAAATTGTCTTTTCTCCAAACGATCTGCTGATTTTAGAGGCTGTCAGTATATTCATAAATTATCCTTCTGTCTTTTCCTGTATTTCCGCAATGGTTTTGGCAATGATCTGTTTCATTTCCTGCTTTTCCCTGCCAATGGCAAAAGCAAGCTCTGAATACAGGCTGTCCTCTGCCAGTTTGAAATATCTCTCATCTGTAGAGGTGCTTTTCTTTCCCTGCGCTCTGCGGATCTGCTTTCTACTATACAGGTTTTTGATGATTCCGACAAGTTCTGTCGGATTGCAGCTCTGGATAGCCGCCTTATACTCCTGTTCCCGCTGCTTGTCGTTAGTACTCCATTTCTTTTCTGTTTCCGGTATTTTGCGGATGATCTCCCAAGCTTCTTCTTTGCTCAGCGCTTTCCGAAGGCTCCTGCTCTCCGCATCAACCGGCACATACACTTTCGCGCTTTGGCAGTCCTTCGGGATCAGCAGATAATATAATCTGTTTCTGTCCGTCCCTGGCATATCCAGGTGCATGATATCTTCCACTCTGCAGACACCATTGTTAAATTTGATCACATAATCTCCGATCTGATACAAAATAATCACATCCTTTCCAATTTTTCCGTCATTTCTTACGTTTATACTATTAGTGTACCACTTTTCAGTGAAAAATTTCAAAGGACATTTTGTAGTAAAAAAAGCACAGAAACCCCGCTTTGACAGGAATTTCTGCCTTATCCCTCTCCTGTCTGCCTGGGCTTTCTGTGCTTGTTATACAGGTACTCCTTTTACAGGAAGATGTACTTCAGAATAAACAGTACTGCCAGTACCCACATAAGCGGGGTGATCTTCTTTGCCTTGCCTGCAGCTGCATGAAGAACTACATAGGAGATAACGCCAAATGCGATACCTTCTGAAATAGAATACATGAAAGGCATAGCAAAGATACAGATAAATGCGGGAATTGCTTCCAGCATATCATTCCATGCAATCTTTGCTACCTGCTGCATCATAAAGAAACCAACAACGACAAGTGCCGGTGCTGTTGCAAAGGAAGGAATTGCAAGAAAAATAGGTGAGAAGAACAGTGCCAGCAGGAATAGTGCTCCTGATACAATAGAAGTAAGTCCGGTACGTCCGCCTTCTGCAATACCTGATGAAGATTCTACAAAGGTTGTAATTGTAGATGTACCAAAGCATGCACCTACAGTAGTACCTACTGCATCTGCCATCAGAGCGCCTTTGATTCCGGGAAGTTTGCCATCCTTATCCAGCATATCAGCCTTGGTCGCACATCCGATCAGTGTTCCAAGGGTATCAAAGATATCTACGAACAGGAATGCAAATACAACCACCAGGAAGTTCAGTGATCCGATCACAGAGAAATCCATCTTGAACAGTGTCGGTGCAAGGGAAGCCGGTGCAGATACGATGCCACTGGGGATCAGGCTGTAGAAGCCTGCATCCGGTGCTGGTACATATAATCCGGTAAGCTGGCAGATAATTCCCAGTACCCATGTGATCAGAATACCAAGGAGAATATTTCCCTTTACATTCTTGATAACAAGGAATGAAGTGATCAGAATGCCAAGCAGTGCCAGTACGACAGTAATTCCTTCAGAATTAAAGGTTCCTGCCTGAATAGATCCCTTAAAAGAAAACAGTCCAACCAGGGTAGAACCGTCTACTACGATGTGTGCATTCTGCAGTCCGATGAAGGTGATGAATAATCCAATACCAACGGAAACTGCTACCTTAAGACCTCCTGGAATTGCATTGAAAATTGCCTCTCTGACATTGGTCAGGGAAAGCAGGATGAAAACAATACCTTCAACAAATACGGCTGTCAGGGCAACCTCCCAGCTGTATCCCATTCCCAGCACAACTGTGTAGGCAAAATAGGCATTCAGTCCCATTCCTGCAGAAAGTACGAAAGGCAGGTTGGCAAACAGTGCCATACAGATTGATGCAAGCGCAGATGCTAATGCGGTTGCTGTAAAAACTGCGCCTGTGTCCATACCGGCTGCTCCCAGAATGCTGGGGTTAACGGCAAGGATATAGGCCATTGTCATGAAAGTCGTGATACCGGCAATAAACTCTGTCCTTACGTCAGTTCCACGCTCTTTCAGCTTGAAAAATTTGTCCATTTCTATCTCTCCTTCTCATTTTGTTAACAGACAAAACCAGTGTATCATATATTTCATATCTGTGGGATTCTTTTTTCCTTTTTCAGTTATTTTCCTTCTTTTCCTGCCTGTCAGTCCTGGTTTTTCTCCTCTTCTCACAGTTTTTCCCTTCCTGCGGGGCATGATCGCCTCTTTCCACTCTCCAATGCCCCGCTCGGCTCTGCTTTTCCTCTTTTTCTCTTCACTTTTCCCTGCCTGCGGGGCATGATTGCCACTTTTCACTCTCCCATGCCCCGCTCCGCTCTATTTTCCTCTTTCTCTCTTCACTTTTCCCTGCCCGTGGGGCATGTTTGCTCTTTTTCTCACTCTCATGCCCCGCTCGGCTCTGTTTTCCCTCTTTTCCTCTTCACTTTTCCCTGCCCGCGGGGCATGTTTGCTCCTTTTCACTCTCCCATGCCCCGCTCGGCTCTGTTTTCCCTCTTTTCCTCTTCACTTTTCCCTGCCTGCGGGGCATGTTTGCTCCTTTTCTCACTCTCCCATGCCCCGCTCGGCTCTGCTTTCTCAGATTGCTTCCCCAGTGATTCTTGTCAGGGAATCCGCTCCGCTGTATAATACCCGTGGTAATATAAGTTAGCAGGGAAAGGAACACAGATGAATACAACAAATACAGCTATAGATAAAAGAAGTATCGCAGCTCCAGACAACAGAAGCAACGCAGCTTCAACATACAAAGCAGAGGCTGGCAGGCACTGGTGTGCCATTTATGGAAATGCCATGTCCATCACTGACCACAGGGTAGAAACCTACAGCAAAGATCTCACGCTGCGCTATCCTGTCAAAGTTCCTTTTGCAGGAAGTGCCCTTCGATTTACCTTTGATAATTTCTGTGGCACAGAGTCTATTACGATTTCTGCTGCTTTTGCGGCCATGACTGGAAACACTCCCGAATCCATAATAAAAGAAACTTCGAAGCAGATTACCTTTGGTGGTAATGTCTCCATTACTATTCCCGCCGGGAAGCGTATCCTCAGTGATCCTCTTCCTTTTCCTGTCAGCCAGGGTGATTCCGTCTCTGTCAGCTTTTATCTGAAAGAATTTACCCTGATGCGTTCAGGTGTCATTGCAACCGGGCCTTTTTCAAAAGGCTTTTATTCAGTTCACAACCACTCAACTGCTGAGGTTCTTCCTCTGAATGAAACAAGAAAGACAAACTGCTTTTATTTTTTAAGTGACATCAGCCTCTATACAGACAGCTGCAATCATGCAGTTATCTGCTATGGTGATTCCATTACCTCACAGGACTGGCCAGATTACATGCTGGCAGAATGCCTGAAGGTACCTGATAACCATACTGCCATTATCCGAAAAGCCGCCAGCGGCACCAGGATCCTGCGCCAGTATGACAATATCACTTATGAATCCTATGGACTGATGGGAAAGGTCCGTTTCCCTCACGAGCTTCCTGTTGCCGGTGCCGATACGATCATCATCCAGCAGGGAATCAACGACATCATTCACCCGGTAGGCACAGACGTGAATCCCTTCCGTCCCATGAGTGATCTGCCAACCATTGATGAACTGACCGAAGGACTTATCTGGTACATTCAGGAAGCCCGTAAGCTGGGTTATCACATTTTCATGGGTACTCTGCTTCCCATTGAAGGCTGGCGTACCTATGCTCCCTTCCGGGAAACATTAAAAAATCAGGTCAATGACTTCATCCGAAGCACAGACCTGATCGATACCTGTATTGATTTTGACAAAGAAGTACGTGATCCTGCTCACCCTGCCGCTTTCCGTGCAGGGTATGACAGTGGCGATCATCTGCACCCCAGTGCGGCCGCTTATGAAGCCATGGGAAGACTGGCATTCAGAAGCCTGTAACCAACAACCCCACACACACCACAGCCAAAGCCAAAGCCTGCTGTAAATAAAAATCAGCAGGCTTCTTTCTTTTTTCTTTTCTTTCACTCTCTGGCTCTTTTACCGGCCATTAGTTTCTTCATATACTCCTTCTTCAGTTCATTCTCGCTCTTTAAATTCTCAATTTCTTTCTGAAGAGACTGCACGTATTCTCTGGCAAGCTTCACACCTCCCCGGACTGCAATATCCTCATGCTGCTCCATCTCATCCAGCCACTGCATCAGGGACTTTTCCCTGATATCCTGATACTCACTCTTATCTGAAAAATACATTCATACCACATCCTTCCCTGCCCGGCACTTCCTTACCGCTCACATAGCGGGCATTGAACTCCATATTGATCTCCCTCAGCTCCTTTTGACCGTCAATATATTCCTGATACATCTCTGCAAGACCTGACATTTGTTTACAGCATGATTTCATGATGTCTGGATCAAAAGCCCCGACTTTGATAGAAAAAAAGAAATGCTGTCTTCTTCAGCATTTCCCATTTTCTCATAGTAGCGAGAGGGGGATTTGAATAATCTCTCCCTTAATAAAACCAAGCATTTTCAAGGAGTTTCACAACGTTGTCATCATTTGTCATCATTTTTACTGTAACCCCCTTGAAATAAAGTCTTTCTTACAGATTACACCTTATCCGGAATAAAATCTAGTATATAAACCTTCACTTTCATTCCAAACTCTTCTTCTATATCAATTTTGAGTTTGAAGGTTCCAACAGTTCCTCTACTATACAATTCCTCACGTGTTAAATCCTTGTCTACTAAGTATACCCTATTCAAGTCCTTGTCATCAATCGCAAGCTCAATTTTTCTAGAAATTTTTTCTTCTCCGTCTTTGGTTGTCCATGGAGTTTCTACAATGTCAACCTTCCTGATTTCTGCATTTGGCAGCTCAACAAATAAACTATACACTCTTTTTTCTTTGTTCATTTTTTTATCTCCTTTACTCTTGAACCAACTTTACCAGTTGGGTGCGTCCTTCTGGGTTTTCTTTCTTCCACAGAGAATTTATGTAGGTTGTGAATATACCTGGTTTACTGGCCAGAATGGTTATATATTCTGGTTGACCTAAATAATTCTCTATTAACTGATCCATTGTTGTGAAATTTCTATCTTTAATTACCTGTAACATTTCATCCTGTAAAACACCTTTTTCATATGAATTGGGTTCTATGTGAAAATCATTGTATGTCTGGATTTCGTCCTTGTCATACCCTTGGTATTTCTCCGGAGAATTGATGTGCAAAAAGTAATTATAGGCATTCCGCAGGCTTCGGCATTTCTGCACGTATGGTCCATGGGTGCATTTCCTGATTATGCTGTTTGCATCCCTGAATGACATTCGTGTGTCTGACACAACTATTATGTGCCAATGCGCCTTTTTTCGGCTTCCTGCCTTGTACCTTGCCCCACGTGGAATGATTTCCCCTGTTTCTGGATCTACCATTTCTGGACTGTCGTGACTCCACCAATCTTTATCGTGGAGTGGACTTATTGCAATCCGAAACCCTTGATTTCTAAGCATTTCTATCCAGTTTGGTGGCGCTGACTCTGGATAGACGATTCCAGTCCACCACAGCCCGGAGGTCTTATATCTTTCGTCCTGTTTGGTTAAGTGGTAGATCCATCCTTCTTCCTCATCCTCATATAAAGACATTTCCTTTTTGAGTTTTTCTGTGAATTTTCGCTCTTCCTTTGTTAAAAAGGATTCAGATGTGAATTTCACATCGTCCTCTTGATCCTTTGTAAGAACTTGGTACGGCATTTCCTTTTTATACCTTTTGATCGTGGATTCGGAAACCCCTGTTTCCTTTGCAATGTCATATATTCTTACACCTTGGATCAGCCTTTTTCTTATTAAGTTTTTCTTCACTTCGCTTATCATTCGACTACCTCTTTTTTGACACTTTTCAGTTTTGACCCCTACTTCGTGATGATTTTGAACCCCTTTCAAACCCTTGTATTTACTGGGTTTATCGGACTTTTGACACTTTGACCTCACCTTGATTTACAATGGTGTGTCGTAGTACACACCCCCTTAATCAATTCCGAGAAGGACATGTACTGTTTTGTACAATTCCCAAATGACATCAGACTTACTGTAGAATTGATCCATGGGATCACAATTCCACTTGCCTTGGATTGATTTCAATTTCAAATATACTTTTTCATCAACTTCGATTTTGTACGTGTTCTTCTTCATTTTCTTTTTCTCCTCTGATTCTTCTCCAGACTTTCCTGACCATGTAGTTACAATATAAACTTTTCCATCGCCTTCAGTTTTGTGTTCACCGTTCTTCTTCATTTCTTTTTCCTCCTCTTAATGCTTCCAGTCCTAGGTGAATAACATTTCCCATTGAGTATCTCACAATGCTTTTTTCATTCATTTTGTTTCTTTCTTCTTTCAAAAGATTGTAAGTTTCCTCGTTTACTGAAATTAATTTATTTTTCTGCATTTTTCTTTCTCCTTTTTGATTAAGAGTTTCTATATACCTTAT
>OJJU01000162.1_pt1 | contig 29738 bp, 29 predicted proteins | sample 1596141 | NCBI WGS metagenome assembly OJJU01 (sample SAMEA4350150, study PRJEB24818) | metagenome | biome: human; feature: gut; material: faeces | place: Denmark | collected 2013-09
TGATTCAGAATTCTTATTCCCTTTCATCAAATCAACAGATATGCAAATGGCGGATTGCGAGGTGAAAAGGGTGCGACAGAATGTGATGAGAGCCTTTAAAAGAATTGCTACTCGTTGCAACCTATCTGTTGTTCCGTCAATGGGAATGGTAAAAGATATCTATCAGAGAGCTATTGATGGGGTGAGTGTGAGCAAGATAATTTAATAGGAAATCAATCTAAAAGATTATGGATATCTTTTATATAATATTTAATGGTCTTGGTACTGTTGTTTTGTTAGCATTATATATAGTCACACTAACAATCCTTGTTAGTAATGAGAATAACTTGAAATGGATACCAATATGTAGTATATTATCATCCACATTGACTTATATATGCTATTTACTGCTTTATGACATATTCAACACTAATAAGTTGTTACAAATATCTCTTGGTGGTTTAAATTGTATCACTGCTGTATGCCTATTAATCGGGATATTCCGTCGTAAACGACAAGGTATTGTATTTCCCATATTAGGAATATTGGGGCTTGTTGTTTTCGGAGGAATTCCTATATTATCTTGTTCCTATAAAGTTATAAACTTATCAATACCTATATTTAAATACAATGTAGAAACATTATTGGTTTGTATTGCGCTTGTTTTAGGGATATTTAATATTGCTATATTGTTCTATTTTGTGTGTAAAAGTAGACGTTCTTTTAATAAATCAACCAATACATTGATTGAATTGCATGAAGAAATTCAAAAGAAACTTATATCTCTAACTACATTTTCTGGCCCATATACGAAACTCATAAAAGATGAGTTGAAATTTGAAATAGCTGAACTATTCAATGAAGTAAAGGATGGGATTGCTGTAAATACATTTATCTCAAAGCGAGGTAGTCGGAATAACAAATTGGATAATAATAAACAAGATTTGATATATAGAGAATTGTTGGAGATAAACAAGAAAATTGATAACTCGAATCAAAAAATGCCATTCTCCTTTTCAGAACTTGTGAGTAACATAAAACACTCCATTACAACCCCATTATCACAAATACAAACAAATTGTGAGTTATTAAAGGCAAAGAATAATAGCGAAGTTCAAAAAGAAAAAATTAAGCGAATAGAAGATGCTACAAGGGTGTGTCTTTCTATTATTCACTCATATGTCGAAGCATCAAATACGATTTCTTTACCAGCATTCCTGGATATTAGAAATGGTATAAGGGCATATTTCAACATGCTTGTCGGTGAAAGATATCAGCATGGTTTGCATCTTATTTTGAACAACAATGTACCAAATACATTTGAAGGCTATTCTGGAAATTATGTTTATGCATTGATAATTCCTTTACTACAAAATGCAATAGCCGCATCTCCCGAAGGTGGAAACATCCAGATTGAATGTGAGGACGATGCAGGGGAATACAAAATCCACATAACAAATGATTGCTGTCAAAATTTACCCGATTTACAGCAGCTAAATAAGCCAGGATTTTCTTCTAAGAACAATCATGAGGGTATCGGCCTTCAGACTGTACGGAATCTTCTGAGCCTTGTTAAAACAGGGAGTTTATCATTTGATATTATAGACAATACTGTAAAAGCGACAATACAACTAAAAAAACGACACAATGGATAATTCTGATTTTGCATATGAAATTCTTGTAGTTGATGATATTTTAGAAGCTGCGCAGGACTATGCAAGACTGATAAGTACCAAAACGGGGCTTAAGGTAATACCAACATCAGACCCTGATGAAGCAGTACGAATAGTACAGCACAATGATATAAAAGTGTTGGTATTAGATCAAAAAATGCCCATTATCACAGGAACGGAATTATTGAAGAAATTAAGACTTTATACCAAAGCAAGAGCTCTTATGTTAACAGGTGAAGCAGATATAGAGGATTTGGGTAATGCCATCAATATGAATTTTTGCGCACATGTGAATAAGAGCCAAGTTGTGGATTTACCAAATTCAGTTTTACATCAATACACCTTGTATTGTTCTGATTTTGAGACTCAAACTAAAAATTGCAACAAAAAATTTGTTGATTATAGAGTCAGTTTGAGAAATTGGGATATTGAAAGAATTTATCAAATTGAAGATATTCTTATTACTACAGATGAAATTGACGAAAATCAAAGACAGACGTTGTATCAAATATTTTCAGGACAAGACAAAGAAATCGTAAGTGAAGTTCAAGCTGCACAGGAATTTATTATAGAGTCAAGTACAGAACATAGTATAGGAATGAATCTCAAGAGCACGACTAATGATATTATTTGTGTGTTTGAAAATTCGATAAAGAAGGTATTAAAAGTTAGAAAACATATAAGCAAGAGCCAATCTGTAAAGCAAACAACCCGATATCACTTAACAGAAGAAGACTCAAAACGAATAGATCATCGCATAATAGAATGTGCGCCAGTATATGAGGTGCATAGAATATTAATGTTTTCAAAATCATTAAGATTAAAGGACATAAAAAGCTTAACAGGGATTGTAAAGAAGTTTACAGGCTATCACAATTTCTATCAAATTGATTACTTAAAAGATAATACAATCAATAATCATGATTTAGGAAAACATAGGTTAAAAGATTTATCGTAACAGATTGATTATTAATTTCCAAAATGTAATTTCTATTTTGTCATTAAACTAAATCAAAAAATATGCGTGATTTTAAAGACATTAAAGTCGCAGTAGCTGGTACTGGCTACGTGGGACTGAGCATAGCTACATTGCTATCTCAACATCATCATGTAACAGCAGTAGATGTAATTCCCGAAAAGGTGGAAAAACTTAACAATAAGATTTCACCTATCCAAGATGACTATATCGAAAAGTATTTGGCTGAAAAGCCATTGAAGCTTGTAGCCACTCTTGATGGCAAATCTGCTTATGCGGATGCTGATTATGTGGTTATTGCTGCCCCTACCAATTATGACCCAGTAAAAAACTACTTCGACACTACTCATGTGGAAGAAGTGATTGACTTGGTGTTGGAGGTTAATCCTGATGCCATCATGGTCATCAAATCAACCATACCTGTCGGCTATACACGCAACCTCTATTTGAAGTATGCGCAGAAAGGTGTTAAGAAGTTCAACCTCCTCTTCTCTCCTGAGTTCCTTCGTGAGAGCAAAGCCCTCTACGACAACCTCTACCCCAGTCGTATCATTGTTGGTTACCCTAAAATTATCAACAAGCCTGAGTTTGAGGCTGAGAACAAGGCTATCGAATCTGTAACAGATGTTGATATGTTGATTGAAGCAGCTAAGACTTTTGCTGCACTTTTGCAGGAAGGTGCCATCAAAGAAGACATCGACACCCTCTTTATGGGCATGAAGGAAGCAGAGGCTGTAAAACTCTTTGCTAATACCTACCTCGCCCTTCGTGTTAGCTATTTCAATGAACTTGATACTTATGCAGAAGTAAAGGGTTTGGATAGCAAGGCTATCATCGAGGGTGTAGGTCTTGATCCCCGTATCGGCACACACTACAACAATCCATCATTCGGCTATGGTGGCTATTGCTTGCCGAAAGACACCAAACAGCTTCTCGCAAACTATCAGGATGTACCTCAGAACATGATGTCTGCTATTGTAGAGTCAAACCGCACACGCAAAGATTATATTGCAGATGCAGTGCTGCGCAAAGCTGGATGGTACGACTATTCAAGTAATAATCAATACGGAGCAGAACCAAACAATTGTGTAATCGGTGTATACCGCTTGACTATGAAGTCAAATAGTGACAACTTCCGTCAGTCTGCCATTCAGGGCATCATGAAGCGCATCAAGGCAAAGGGCGCAGAAGTCATCATCTACGAGCCAACACTTGAAGATGGTACTACATTCTTCGGCAGCAAAGTAGTAAATGACTTGCAGCAATTTAAAGCCAAAAGTCATGCTATCATTGCTAACAGATACGATACTTGTCTAGATGACGTTAATGACAAAGTATATACAAGAGACATTTTCCGTCGCGACTAGTTCTGAAGTAAACATGAATTATCATGAATTATTCATAAATTTGATTCGTGTCAAAAATTGCTAATAATTCATGATAATTCGTGTTCCTAAAATCAACATAGATTTTTCTGGATTTGATAATAACATGGTTAGGATATTACATTTTTCAGACTTTCACTATAAAAAGGACAATGCTTCCGACTTCAAGAGTTTAGCGCAAAAACTATCTGAAAGCATCAAAGGAAAGAATATAGACTTCATTGTATTCTCTGGAGATCTTGTTTTCAAGGACTATGGGTATGATGCTTATAAGACTGTGTATGAATTCTTGTTTAAACCAATATTGAAAAATTGTGGCTTGAGTGAAGAACGTATTATGATTGTTCCGGGGAATCATGATATGCAGAGGGATGATGAGTTGGACATCATTAAAAATGGCATTGCTCAAATCTCAACTAATGATGAGTTGGAATATTTTTGTAAGTCTAATGAACAAGTCAAGCTAAGCATGAATAGATTTAAGAACTACAACAAGTTTATTCATGACAAGTTTGGTAAGGTCGCTAATGTTACAAAGTTTTATACAACTTTTGTACGAGAAATCAACAGCAAAAAGTATGGCTTTGTAGCATTAAACTCATCTTGGCGATGCTATGAATCTGCCAAAGATAGAGGCAATTTACTTTTCCCTTTATCACAAGTTCATGAGGCATTCTCTAAATTGGATGGTTGTGAGATGGTATTCTGTGCCATGCACCATAATCTGTCAGACTTAAAGGACTTTGTGGCTCAGGACATCGAAGATGTTATACACGATAAGAGTCATGTCTTGTTTACGGGGCATTATCATAAAATGGGTGTCCAAGCAGTTTCAACTAGCGACATTGGCATTGTTCATTCTATTGCTCCAGCAACATATAATAGAGGTGATAAAATATCCCAGTATGGATATTGTGTACTTGATATTGATGAAGACACCTACGATATGAAAGAAACTCCATACTATTATGTCAATGGCGAATTTGTACAGGGTAAAGTGAGATGTCTGTCTATTCCTATGTCAGAGGAAAAGAAACAAGTAAACGACTTTAGAAAACTGATACGGCGTAAGATTAATGAAGCCGTACTGAAAGCAGATGATTTGTTTGTCTATGGCAAAAGTAATGACGAATACCAGACTTTCGCTAACCTATTCAAAGAGCCTATCATAAAAGATAAGAGTGTTCAAGAAATTATCACGTCTCGGCATGATGGCAAGCGTATCTCATTACAAGAGATATTGCACTCCGAGAAATCGACTATTATCTTTGGACATGATAAGTGTGGTAAGACTTCTTTATTATACAAATTGCTCATAGACACATTAAAGGATTATTCGAAAAAACAAATACTGCCACTTTATATTGATTTTAAAAAGACATATAAGGAAAAGAAAAATTGGAACATCAAAGATGGTCTTCGTCAGTATTATGAATTGAATAAGCGTGAGACAAGCGAATTAATAACCAAGAACAAAATACTTTTGTTGATTGATGACATTAATCTGCATGATGTTACTTTCATTAACGAATTCTTGGATCAACTTAAAGAATGCTCTTCTGTCAGCTTTGTGGCTTGTACAGAAGAAACCATGTCCTCACAATGCGCCTTGATTAATTTCCGGGATAACGACATTCTGAAATATTACATCCACGATATAACCGTGAATGAAAGTGCATCAATTGACTTGCAGTTGGCCAAATATTGCGAAGGAAAGACGACAAATTATAGAAGAGAAAATCATACATATTTTCTCTCAAATGCACATTCCATTCAATTTTTGGACAACCTCTTTATTCCTTTGGATTCTCGAACGTACGGATGAGTCGAATATTCATAATAATTTTGAGTTGATCAACTTGTATGTTGATGAAATACTCGGGAAAAATGATTTTGTTTTCAATAGTGAGATAACTGTTGATTATGACGATTTGAAGTCCTTCCTTTCCAGTTTGGCTAAATTCATCTTCCAGCATGAGTATCAAGTTTCAGAATCGGAGTTGTTTGATTTTACCCACCAATATCATGAGTCTCACAAAAAGTTTACTATTGATATTTTAGATGTAATCAATTTATTAAGAGACAAAAATATTATCACTAATATAAATGAAGACAAGACTCTTGCCTCTGCTTACACATTCCGCTTGAAAGGTATATTTGAGTATTTCTTGGCTTACAAGATGAAGGACGACACCAAATTTAGGGATAAGATATTGAATGACCGTTCCTATTTTTTCGGATTTGGCAATGAGATTGAGTTATATGCAGGTTTTCAAAAGAAAGACATAGCAACCATTGAGAAGGTGTTTTCTATCGTTCAAGAAATTTTGAGTCCAATTACTCAAAAGGCTGGCTACCACGATTTGGATAGCCAAATAAACTCTTGTTTAGACGTTAAGCCTATTAATTTTGAGATAGTCGGCAATTTGATAGAGCGTATATCTACAATGCCAAACGGTAACGAAGACGACACCCAACTGTTACTCATGCCTTCCGATACAATTGTAACAGACGATACGCAAGTTGTTCCAAAGCCAAGAATCCATAATTACGAGTTGACCTCTGGTAACGTTGAGAAAGCATTGTTTATTCTTGCCCGTGTCTATCGTAATAGTAAGGTGTGTGACGATGAAACAAAATCAAATGAGATTTTGAATTTTGTTTTGGATGGAGTGGCTAACTTAGGCTTTATGCTTGTTGAAGATGCCAAAAATGTTGATTTCAATGCGGATGAGATTACGACAAAAAACGTCATTCAGTTAGTTTCTAATTATATGCCTATTATCATAGAGGCATTCTTATATGATGCAATAAGTCAAAAGAACCTTTCAAGGGTGTTTTCAGATAAACTGGAAGAACTTACATCCACTCCCGAGGGCAATGAATTCAGAATCTTCTTATTGACGTTGGTACTTGTAGATTTGGATATAAAAGAAAACATAGAAGTGTTAAAGAATAATTTGCAGTATCTGAAACTGCGCCCTCTCCGCTTTGCTGTAGTGTCGAAGCTATTGTTGTTAACTATTCAGCATTCTGACAATATTTATCTAAAGGAAAGAATCAAACTTCTTGTCAATGGACTGAAAAATGACTTTGAAGGTATGAGGCAGTTGAATGAGACGATTGAAAAACAAATATTGATGAAAAACAACAAGAAGCTTCAACAGAAAAGGAACAATGAGGCTGATTATAAAAGATAAAAGTTTGGGCTAAACGATATTTTTTTCAATAAGATATGAATACATCAAATGAAATACTCGATTTAATAGAGTTAAGTCATTTACTCTGCAAAATCGAGGTGCAAATTAAAAACATAGAGAATGGTGATGCTCACACGCAAATTGGTAATCTGATGAATTTTCCTTTTAAACCTAAGATGAATTACTCTGATTTGCGTAAAGAGGCAATAAAAGAACTTCATGGAATGCTTTATAAGGCTTTTGGTTTGATGTGCAAAATCACACTTGAAACAAACAATAAGACTTTGGTTTATACAGTGAGTAAGTCATGTATTCAAATCATTAATCTGCTCTCGTCAAGTAATTTGAAGATACAGAAAGTACCAATGGTCAAGCCTTTGACGGACTTATACAATGAAGCAAAAATCAACTTACAAAAAAACTGTAATAATAGCTTGATTTCTGATATGGATAAACTCTCAAATAAACTTTTTGTTTAGCAGAAATTTATGTCGGATCATACTTCAGATAATATCAAGTAAATAACGAACAACAATTTAACGACTTGCTTAATGCTCTTTGCAAGGAGGCAATATCAAGCATGATAAAGGCTTCCATTCGACAGCAGTTTCCAGAACCTTTAGCCACTCAATACTGTCAAAAGTTTGATGATTTCAAGATGGTTGTTGATTTATTGGAATATAAGGCTAAGCAAAATGGAATGTAAAGTCAGAATAAAGTTGGATGTCAACATTCAACACTCAACATTGCCGAAGGCTTCAATTCACAATTGACCAATTCTCAATCGCATGCGTAGCAGCGAATAACTCAACACTCAACATTCTTGCTCTAGCAAGTGGCAAAGCCAATCACAAAACTCAAAATCCCTAATTGGCATTGTCGAGCGAAGAATTTTCGTGCCAACGAGAGCAGAGCCAAACTTGTTTGAGCTATGCCGAGTGCAGCCGAAAATCACATGTGTGTAAAATGTATGAAACTTTTTCGATAAGTCATGAGCAAAGCAAGCTTGCTTGAACTTAACCATGGCGAGAAAAAGTATGAAATACTTAATAAATAAGTGAAAATTTTAACATCTCAATATATAGGCACTTGCAAAAGTGCCTATACAAAGGTGTATGCCCTAAATTGAGCACTAACCATTTACTTACATAATTATTATGGCAAATTTAATTGAATACAAAAAGTTTTCGTTCATAAATATTGACGATCCTTTTTTTGATAGTTTAAAAGAAGACTATCCGGAATTTGAAGAATGGTTTGAGAGAAAAAGTGTACAAGGAGAGGAGGCAATTGTCCAATATGATGAAGAAGGTCATTTGCAGGGATTCCTATACACTAAAGACGAAAGTCAAGAAGTTGACAACAATATAACCCCTGTAATGAAACCTAAGAGACGTTTGAAGGTAGGCACTTTTAAAATAGATGCACATAATACTCGCTTAGGCGAGAAATTTATCAAAAAGATAATGGATCGTGCAATCTATGAGGGTTTTGAGGAAGCTTATGTTACCATATTTCCCAAACATAATCGTCTTATAGATTTACTCAAAGGGTATGGTTTTAAAGATTATGGTACAAAGCAGAAAGAACTGGTCTTGCTAAAGGATTTTTCTGTTTGCATGGGGAATATAGTATATGACTACCCTCTTATCCAACCGAAGCATAAACGAAAGTTTTTGCTATCCATATATCCAAAGTTCCATACTCCGTTGTTCTCTGATTCCATATTGAAGAATGAGGTAAGAAATACAGAAGATTTGGTGAAGGATGTTTCTTTCTCTAATAGCATTCATAAGGTATATGTCTGTTTCATGCCTAAGACAGCTACTTTAAAAAAAGGAGACCTCATTGCAATATACAGGACCAATGATGGCATGGGGTCTGCCCGTTTTCGTAGTGTTGTCACATCAATTTGTCAAGTAGAAGAGGTGAGAACCAAATGTGACTTTTTATCTATTGAAGAGTATCTTGAATATTGCAAATATTATAGTATCTTTAAAGAGTATGATTTGCGAAAATGGTATCAGAACGATAATTTAGTTGTCATTAAGATGATTTATAATATAGCATTAGCCAAGAGAATAACGAGGGGTATGTTATTAGACGAAGCAGGAATATCTCCAACCTTATATTGGGGATTCTTTCAACTCACAGATAATCAATTTGATTATATATTAAAAAAAGGAAATGTCAATGAAAATTTTATTATCGATTAAACCTCAGTATGTAGAAAAAATTATTTCTGGGGAGAAACGATATGAATTTCGCAAAAAAGAATTTAAGAGGAGAGATATAGATACGATTGTCGTTTATTCATCTGGTAATGTAAAGAAATTGGTTGGTGAAATCAAGTTTAAAAGAATTCTATCTGATACTCCATATAAAATTTGGCAGAAAACCCATGCACAGTCGGGTATGACAGAAGATAGTTTTATGAGATACTATATGAATAAAGATAAAGCATATGCCATAGCCATAGATTCTTTCCGTCCTTATAAAGAACCGATTGATATAATTGCTAAATATCCTGGTGTTAAAGCACCTCAATCTTATAGGTATATAGATGAAAGCGATTTTTAAGTCTATTGTTTTGTTGTTTGTGGTGCTATTAGCTATTAGCCCAATAATAGTCTATTGTATAACATTGCGCAGATTTGGTTTTGCAGAATCGTCTAGTGACTTTGGTGTTTTTGGAGACTATATTGGTGGTACTATTGGTACTATAGTTGGAGCTATAAGCATTTATCTTGTTTATATCACCTATACATCCCAAGTGAAATTTGCAAGAAAACAAGATGAAGCAATGAAACGTCAACAGTTTGAAACAACTTTCTTTAACTTGTTAGAGCAACAGCAGATTATTAGAAGTCAGTTGAAAGGAATTATCGGTGACGAAACTTATGAAGGTATTTTGTATCTTCAAGGCCTTAAATCGCAACTAGAAGATGCACTTTCTGAGTTAAACTACATTCAAGATGAAGTTACCGAAGATAATAAGGTGATGTTGAAAAATAGAGTTAATGGTCTCTATATAGATTTTTTCTTGCCAAATGTTTCTAACTTGGGACATTATTTTCGCCATCTGTACCATATACTTAAGTATATAGACGACTCACAATTGTCGGATTCTAAAAAATATGCAGATTTGTTACAATCTCAACTAAGCAATGCTGAACTTTATATGATTGCAATTAATGGCATAAGCAATTATGGAAGGAAGAAAATGCTGCCATTGATGGATAAGTATGGACTCTTGGAAAATTATAATGCCAATGGAGATATGCTCACAGTGAGGCTGTTATCTATATTCTATAAAAAAACAAAAAACAAGTATCTCATGCATAAAACGGGAAAAATTATATTTGTAGGAGGTGTGCATGGCGTTGGGAAATCAACGTTTGCCTCAATGATAAAAAGTAAAAATTCACAGATAGATAGTTTATCTTGTAGTGATATAATTAAGTGGGAGAATTCTGCTCATAAGGAAGTTGAAAATGTTGGCAAAACACAAAATAAATTATTACGAAATCTTCCTTACTTTATAGATCAAGATAAAAACTATATTTTGGATGGACATTTTTGCTTGTTGACAGAACACGGCGGTATAGAGCGTGTTCCTATCGAAGTATTTGAAACTATGTCTCCTTCAATGATTGTTGTATTGAAAGAAGACCCCAATGTTATATGTCAGAGATTAAATCAACGAGATTCACACATTTATTCATTGGAGCTTATAACTGAATTTCAAAGAAAAGAAATAATATATGCAAAAGAGGTGGCTGATACTTTAGGTGTACCTCTTGAAGAATGTAATTCGACTAATCGTAAGAACGTAATACTTAGTGTATTGAGCTCATTTTAAAGATAAAACAATGGCAAAGTCGTGAACACGCAAATTAGAACTTAAAATCAGATCTGCACTTAAATCAGCACTTAAATCGGAAAGAAGTGTCTTCGCTGCTGAATTTAAAGCATTGAATTATGTACATTATCGAAAATTTGAAACATTTTCGATAAATCATAAGCAAAGCAAGCTTGTTTTAATATTGTCGAGCGAAGAATTTTCGTGCCAACGAGAGCAGAGCTCAAACTTGTTTGAGCTCTGCCGAGTGCAGCCGAAAATCACATGTGGGTAAAATGTATGAAATAGTTAATAAACAAGTGAAAATTTTAACATCTCAATATATAGGCACTTGCAAAAGTGCCTATACAAAGGGCTATGCCCTAAATTGAGCACTAACAGTTTAAAGTAACAAAACTTAAAATATATTTCAATGACAAATCAAACATCAGATAATAACAAACGTATTGCAAAGAATACCATGCTCCTATATTTTAGGATGCTCTTTATGATGGTTATTTCTTTGTATACATCTCGTATAGTTCTTAATGCATTGGGAGTAAATGACTATGGTATTTATAATGTTGTCGGTGGTGTAGTGGCAATGTTTGCTATATTGTCAGGTTCTTTGTCTGCATCCATTAGTAGATTTATAACTTTTGAAATAGGTAAAGGAAATGTGGACAGACTTAAAGAAGTTTTCTGTACAGCTATTAATGTGCAAATCATATTAATTGTATGTATTATTTTTTTAATGGAAACTATTGGTTTGTGGTTTCTTAATTATAAGATGGTGATACCAGAAGATCGTCTTTTTGCAGCTAATTGGGTTTTTCAGTTCTCGATAGCAACTTTTGCAATAAATCTTTGGAGTATACCATACAATGCAACTATTATTGCGCATGAAAAAATGTCAGCTTTTGCATATATAAGTATATTTGATGCAATAGCAAAGTTGAGTGCAGCTTTTTTGATAATGTATAGTCCTCTTGATAAATTGATCCTATATGCTTTTTTAATAATGATAACAGGGTTATTTCAGAGAGTACTATATTCCGTATATTGCAAAAGAAACTTTGAAGAATGTTGTTACAAATTATCTTTTAATAGGAATATAACAAAAGAGATGTTTGGCTTTGCTGGTTGGAATTTTATCGGTGCTTCTTCTGCTGTATTAAGAGATCAAGGTGGAAATCTTTTAATAAATCTCTTTTTTGGTCCTTCTGTTAATGCAGCCCGTGGTGTAGCTATGTCTGTAAATTCTGCTGTATTGAATTTTGTTTCAAATTTTATGACGGCTCTTAATCCGCAGATAACTAAAAATTATGCCTCTGGAAATTATTCCTATATGTTTAAACTTGCATTTCAGGGTGCAAGACTAAGTTATTACATATTATTAATTTTAGCAATGCCAATAATATTTACCTCATCTTATTTGCTCTATCTATGGTTGGGCATAGTTCCTGAATATGCTTCAATTTTTGTTTGCTTAGTATTATTATTTACTTTAAGTGAATGTCTTGCTTCTCCTCTTGTTACTATTATGTTAGCGACAGGAAAAATTCGAAATTATCAAATTGTAGTTGGTGGTTTACAATTGCTAAATCTCCCCATTAGTTATGTTCTCTTGAAGTTAGGATTTCCTGTTGAAACAATATTTATAGTTGCAATTGGAATTTCAATTGTGTGTGAAATAGCAAGACTTGTCATGTTAAAATCTATGGTCGGTTTACCTGTTAGGCAATTTATGAGGGAAGTTTATTTTAATGTTATAATAGTTACGGCTGTTTCATCTGTTTTGCCATTATTGCTAAATCGAATACTTATAGTAGATAATTTCATTACGTTTATTTTTACTGTATTAGTAACAGCTGCTTATACTATTATTATTATATATATTATCGGTTGCTCCAAACAAGATAAGTGTTTTATAAAGAACTGCTTCTATAAGGTTTTATCAAAAATAAAAAATGAAAGGTCATAACTATTCTATTGATATTTTGAAATTTATATGCGCAATACTTGTAGTATGTTTGCATACTAATTCTAATTTGCACAATACTATAATGCCGATTACAAGATGTGCTGTTCCTTGTTTTTTTATGATTTCAGGTTTCTTGTTATATGAAGAAAATGGAATAAATAAGAGCCGTTTATTGCGTAATATAAAACATATTTTTAATATAACAATATGGGCTACTTTACTGTTTTTCGTATGGACTGAAATATTGTCAATAAAGAGTAATTCATTTTTTATACCACATACTATGCAGTGGTTAGAATTTGTTTTTCTTAATGAAAACCCTTTTGGATTTCATCTATGGTATTTAGGAGCCTATCTCTATGTCTTGATAATAATGTACATTGTTGAAAGAAAACAGTACTATCATTAGCTGTTTGTAATAACACCTTTTCTTTTATTGTGTGACTTAATATTTGGAAAGTATTCTCTTTTATTACTTAACAGGGAAATCCCTTATATTTGTGTACGTAACTTTATTTTTGTTGGTATACCATATTTTTCAATTGGGATGTTGATGAAAAGATATTATTCAAAGATTACTAATATAAATAGGTTTATATTAATGGGGGGTAATACTTTTTGTCTTAACTTCATTTCTAGAGAGGAATATTTTAATTAGTATAGGTAAAAATTCAATAAGAGACCATTATATAAGTACGACATTTCTTGCAATATGCTTAATGATGTCATTACTTACATTCAAAATAAAAGATAGAACTCTATGTTCATCGATAGGTGAGAAAAATTCTTTATATATTTATATATTACATCCGATATTTATAACTATAATGTTTTCATTTGTGTGTACTTTGCCAAATCGATTTGTAATTATATATGAATGGATATCACCTATAATTATTTTTACTGTAACATTAATATTTACAATAATCCTAAGAAAAATAAAGATAATAAAATGATAAGTGTTCAAAATCCAAAAGATTGCTGTGGGTGTTCGGCATGTGCTAGTATCTGCAACCATAATGCAATAACAATGAAGCCTGACGTGTTGGGATTCTTATATCCTGAGGTTGACTTAACTAAGTGTACAAATTGTAGCCTATGTGAGAGGGTTTGTGCATTTAATGATAACTACGATACCAGTCTCAATTTACAGAACCCCATAGCATATGGTGCACGACATAGAGACATAAACGAGGTCATGAAATCTCGTTCAGGAGCTGTTTTTGCAACTTTATCTGATTATGTTTTAGAAAAAGAAGGTGTTGTTTATGGTGCAGGCTATACTGATCACTTTCGTGTTGTACATAAGCGCGCTACGACTAAAGAAGAACGAGATGAATTTAGAGGAAGTAAGTATGTACAAAGTGATATGAATAATGTTTTTCGTTTAATTAAGAAGGATTTAAAAGAAGGTTTGATTGTTCTTTTTTCAGGAACACCCTGTCAAACATCTGGGTTGAACAGTTATATTGGTAAAAAACTCCGATCTAATCTTATTCTTATAGACATAGTCTGTCATGGTGTTCCAGGACCCTATCTTTGGAGAGATTATATTTCATATCTTGAAAGAAAACAAGGTTCCTCTATTACATGGGTAAATTTTAGAGATAAAGAGATGTTTGGGTGGGCAGCTCATCATGAAACATTTAAGTTTAACAATAATGATGAGAAGAAATGGTTTAAGAAGGTTTTTTATCAACATATTATGTTTCGTCACTCATGTGAGAATTGTTACTTTTGTAATACAAAACGTCCTTCAGATATTACGATTGCAGATTTCTGGGGTTGGCAAAATACTAAATCTGATATAAATTGTGATGATAAAGGACTTAATCTTGTTCTTATAAACACAGAGAAAGGGAAAAATATCTTTAGAAAAATTTCTGGTAAATTACGTATAATAGAAGCAAGTCCAAAGACGTATATGCAACCAAATTTACAATATCCTTTTAAAGTTCATAGGAAGAGAATGCAATTTGAAAAAGACTATGTAAAATATGGATTTGAATACGTATTTAATAAAACATATAATGAGTATTCTATATGGAAGAAACTGATTGATTTATTCAGAAAAAAAATACGAAATATTTTAAATAGATGAAGATAGGTATACTTACATTTCATAGTGCATATAATTTTGGAGCTGTGCTTCAATGCTATGCTTTATTCTCAACCCTAACTGAATTAGGGCATAATGTAGAAGTTATTGATTATCGCCCTAATTATTTGGCAACTCAGAAGGAAACTTTTCATTGGTATACATTTATTAACAGAAGTCCTTGGAAACTTACAGAACGTGTTAAAGATGTGTTGAAAGCCAAAAGCCATTATGCCAAGTTTGAAAAATTTAGCAATGCAAATCTACATCTTTCACAATTATGCAACTCTCAAGAGGAACTGAAAGAAATCTGTAACAAATATGATTGCGTAGTTATTGGTAGTGATCAAGTTTGGTGTGACAAGTTCAATAATAATGATTGTTCATGGTTTGGATTAGATACACAAAGAAAGATAAAATGGGTTGGATATGCAGTAAGTGCAGGAAAAACAAAATATGATAAAAATAAATGGAATGATTTGATACAACGATTCCATGCAATTGGAGCTCGTGAATTAGATTTGTACAATACGCTTGTTTCATGTTCACAAGGTAATATAGACATAGACCATGTGTTAGATCCTACTCTTTTAGCACCATCAGAGATTTGGGAAAAATGGCATACTCCAATTATAAAAGAGCCTTACATATTGACATATCAAGCTCGTGAGTCAGATGATGTGTTTAGATTGGCTAGAAGTATAGCAAAACAGTTGGGAGTAAAAAAAATAATCCCCGTGGACTTCTATCCTAATGTGAAAGAGAATGGTCTTGAAACTTATGTTTGCTCACCTGGCGAGTTTGTTGCCTTAGTTAAGAATGCAAGATGTGTAGTAACAACATCTTTTCATGGTACAGCATTCTCTGTTATTTTAGGAACCCCGTTTTATACATTGAAGTTGAATGATGGATCAGATGGACGTGCACAAAACCTTCTTGACAGTATCAATCTTTCTGATCGTATGATTGATATTGGTTCGGATATTACATTTTGTGAATATAATTCTGTTTTAGTACAGAAAGAGTTAAATATACAAAAGGAACAGTCATTGAAATTTTTAACAACAGCATTACAATGAATATAGCTCTTTGTACCGACGATAATTATGCAAAATATTGCATGATTACAATAGTGTCAATATTAGAAAATAATGCAGATACTAAATGCTGTGTTTATGTCCTTACTGATTCGCTCAGTGAAAAGAACAAGAACTTGTTTAAGTATCTGTCCGACTACTATAAGCAACAAATTTTGGTAACAGTAATACCGCCAAATTCTTTTGAAAACCTCAAGGTACGTTCTCGTTATCCTAAATCAATGTATTATAGATTTCTACTCCCTGACATTGTGCATGACGAAAAGGTCCTCTATTTAGATTGTGATATAATTAATAGAAAGTCTCTTTTAAACTTTTATGATACAGATCTCACTGGTAAAGCAGCAGCTGTTGTTGAGGATGCGCAAGGTGATGATGTATTATTACACAATAGAATAAAATACTCTGGTACCTATTTTAATAGTGGTGTTATGCTTATGAACCTTGATTATTGGCGAAAGCATAATATAAAAGAACAATTGGTTGAGTTTATTGAGAACAATCCAGATTGTTGCTATTATCCAGACCAAGATGCGTTGAATATTGTATTGACTGATAAAGTGATATTTACTCCATACATATATAATTGTCAACAATCATGGTATATGCCCCTTGACAGAATACTTTTTTCTTATACAAAATGGGAACAGGTTTACAATTCAATACAAGATCCTGTGATTGTTCATTACACATCTACAAATAAACCTTGGTTTAAGGAATGTACACATCCCCACAATGAATGGTTTATTCAATATGCACTCATTCATAAAAAGATAGGTTTCAAATCAAAAAGAAGAATATCAATAACACGTTCTTTTGTAAGTAAACTTATTGAGTATATAATATATAAATTACAGAATAGCATTTTAGTAGTAAAGAGGCAATGAAGTATCCTTTAGTAACAATAATAATCCCAGTATACAATGCAGAGAAAACACTATCGCGATGCATTAATTCTGTATTAAAACAAGATTATCAAAACATTGAGGTTTTGATAATAGATGATGGAAGTACAGACAATTCTTTTAAGATATGTCAAGCTTATGCGCAAATGGACGATAGGGTAACATATGTTCACCAAGAGAATTCTGGCGTTGCTTCAGTTCGTAGCAAAGGATTGTTATATGCAAATGGTGATTATATCATACATGTTGACTCTGATGATTGGATTGAAAAAGAATATCTTAAGTGTTTAGTGCAAACAGCTCAAACGGCAAATGTAGATGTTGTTGTATGCGATTATTATGTAAACACTCACAATAATCAAATCTTGATAACCCAACGACCACAACATCAAGACGGAAAGACTTTCTTTAAAGATTTTTTCAGATCTGGAATTCATGCTGCCCTTTGGAATAAATTGGTTAATAGAAATATATTAAAAAAAGAGCATGAATACTTTTTTAAAGGTATTAATTATTGCGAAGACATACTTTTTTGGTCCCAAATACTTTTATACAAAAATGTAAAGATTGGCTATTGTCATAAGGCATTGTATCACTATGATAATTATACAAATGACACGTCAATAACACGTAACTATTCTATAGATACTTGGAATATGCGCTGCGCTTATTTACTTAAACTAAAAGAACTTTTAGATGATAAATTATACAAGGTAGAGATAGGTCTTACAGAACTTCAGTTGTGTAGAGAGGGTCTTATATATGGTTACATGTCTTTTAAAAAAACAAAAAAGGCAGTATTGAGAAATTATAGATACATACATATTATGCCAATTAGCAAAAAGAAGAAATTGGGATATTACCTACTTCCTATATGCAAACAAGTGGCTACAAAACTATTATTATAAAATGAAGAAAATTCTAATTATACAAGAGTCTCTTGATGGTGGAGGGGCTGAAAGAATACTGATAGAATATTTGAATAATATTGATTATACAAAATATAATGTTTCATTATTATTGGTATTTGGCGGTGGTAGATACATTACTGAAATAAACAAGAATGTCCATCTTTATGAAATGTTCAGCCATAGAGTCAAGCCTAAAATGCGTATACAAGAAGTCTTACTATTAAATAACTTTTCACTTGCGATATGGTCAAGATTGATTTTGAAGGGGCGTAAATTCGATACAATTCTCTCGTTTATGGAGGGTCCAGCTTTATTGGTACACAAAGTTCTCTTGAATTATGCATCTCATCATGTGACATGGGTACATACAAATATGATTACCAATCCATGGAGCGAACGTATAATGGGTGGATTCAAGAAAGAAAATGAGGCTTATAAATGTATGAATGATATAGCTTTTGTCTCAGCCCAAGCAAAGAGTGCTTTTGTCGAAAAGTATCCAGATGTTTCTGCTTACAAGGTTGTCATTAATAATCCAATTGATACAAATAGAATATTAATGGGAGCAAATGAATCCATCATTAGGACTTCAGATTGCTTTACTGTTTGTAGTATAGGAAGAATGGTTGAGGCCAAAAGATTTGATAGACTTATCGATGCCGCTCGAATTTTAAAGTCAAAAGGTTGTAATATCAGATATTGGATTTGTGGCATAGGAAAACTCGAAGGACAATTGAGAAATCAGATCCATGATAATAACCTTGATAATGAATTTGTTTTATGGGGCTTTCAGAAAAATCCTTATCCTTATTTAAAAGCTGCGGATTTATTTGTTTTGACATCAGATACAGAAGGATTTCCTACTGTGATATGTGAGGCTTTAGTATTGGGAAAGCCTGTAATATCTACAGATGTCCCTGGCACAGAAGAATTATTAGGTAATTCTAAGTATGGTATTGTATGTTCTAAGAATGCAGAATCTGTAGCAGATTCTATATTAAAATTATATAAGAATAAAGAATTACTTAGCAGATATAGTGTGCGTGCATTGGAACGTAGTTCTTTGTTTGACATAAAAAGTGTGATGGATAAATTCTATAATCTAATTAGTGATGGATGTAATAAAGCAGTATAACTCTGTAGGTTTATTTAAATTTATAATGGCGTTTTGTGTAGTGACTATTCATACAAATGTAATAGGAATTATTGATAATATACTTATTAGACGTGTTGCTTTTATGATAGTACATTGCGCAGTACCATTTTTCTTTATAGTATCCTCTTATTTTCTAAGTATTAAGGACTTTTCTAATTGGGGGTATTTTGAGAAATTAATAAAACTCTATGTAAAGTGGAGTTTAATTCACTTTATAGTAAGTGGTATTATAAATGAGAATTTTTCTTTAAATAGTTTATTAGATTTTGCCCATCAGTTGGTGTTTATAGGATATGCTCATTTGTGGTATATATGGGGTGTTTTGATAGTGTTGCCAATACTGCTTCAACTATTAAGAAAAAAGAAATTAAAAGCATCGCATTTCTTAATACTTTCTTTTTCCTCTTATATCTTGCAATAGCATTATTAAATATAGATAAATCAGGTAATGAGATATCGTTATATGCGCCTTTAATTTCTTTTGGCCTTTTTTCAGTGGTAAAAGAAATCCGAATGAGTGACTCAAAAAAGATATTTAAATGGTTTAGACAGATGAGTTCGTATATATATATTATACATGGTATTGTTATTTGTCTTGTTGCTAAGATATTAATAATGCCTTCGATAGAAAATTGGTTTAGTGTTGTAATTATTACGTTCATCATTTCATCATTGATTGTCTATATAAAATCAAAGGGAGTGTTGAATTGGATTTAATAAGACTGTATTATGTTATTATTTCAAAGTATTATTGTATATACACTGTTTGCTTGGCTTTTGGCCTATAATGCAAAATTATCTATTCGAGATAATACTGTACAAGTTCATAATTATGGTTTGCCAAAGCATTTGTGGATTTGTCTCTTCATTTTTGCTTTTATCTCAGGTATTAGATGGTATGTAGGAGTTGATTATCCTTCCTATTTGTTCGACTATGGGCAAATGTTGAATGGAAATTATCAAGTACGTTCTCGTGGTATAGAATTAGGCTTTCTTTGGCTTTCGAAACTTTGTGCTACATTAAAATTACATTATACATTGTATTTTGCTATGTTTGCATCTCTTCAAATCTATTTTATACTATTGGCATTTAAGCAGAGACGATATTTGTTGCCAACGATGTTGGTTGTGTTGATAATGGGTGGATATTATTTTTCAATGATGAATGGAATTAGACAACAACTTGTTGCTTGTTCTTTTATCTGGGCTACAAAATTTATAATAGAAAAGAAAAAAGTTCATTATCTGATATGGGTTGCTATCGCTTATCAAATGCATCACTCTGTATTATTGTTAGTACCAACATATTTCCTTGTTTATGATAAAACAAAATGGAATAAAATGAAACTAAATATTTTAATCTTTGTGTTTTGTTTTTTTATGGGTAATACTCCTTATTGGATAGATAAGGTAATGGTTTTTAGTGATGTATTGACGTGGATGGGATATGACAATTATTTAAGTAATTTAACGGATGCAGATACTTTCAGAAGTTTTAATTTTGGACCGCGTATGATTGTTGTTTTGTCTACATATATTTTCTGTATTATCAATTATAATAAAGTCAGCTTATATTTTAAGGATAGGGCTTTTGATTTGTATTTTAAGTTGTTTATGATAGGCTGTTGTGGATATTATCTGTTTATAAATACAACTCTTGTATTCTTGAGACCAATAGAGTACTTTACGATTTTTGCTCTTCCTGTATGCGCGTATACACTGATATATTTGAAGAGGAAAAACGCATTATACTTCTATGTAATGGCATTCTGTGCGATGGCATTTACATTTTTGTCATGCTATGCCGATAATAATGTTATAGAAGAAGAAAGAAGAATGCAGTTGTTCCAATTCTGTTTTGACCATTGGAATGGAATTTAATTTAATATTAAGATTATGCCAAAAGTATCAATAATAGTTCCTTGTTGGGGCGTTGAAAAGTATCTCGACAAATGTGTAGAGAGTTTAGTATATCAAACTCTTAGTGATATAGAAATAATACTAGTTGATGATGAAAGTCCGGATCGTGTGCCTGAAATGTGTGACGAGTGGGCTAAGAAGGATGGACGCATAAAAGTAGTACACAAGAAGAATGCAGGTCTAGGTATGGCTTGTAATTCAGGTCTTGACGTTGCAACTGGCGAATATGTTGCCTTCTGTGATTCTGATGATTGGGTTGAACTAAATACATACGAAGCCTTATATAGTAAAGCTAAAGAAGAAAATTTGGATGCCGTTTATTCTAGTTTCAAATTTGTAGATATGAATGGAGTCCCTTTATTGAAAGACAGCATATCATATTCGAATGAAAAACTAAACTCTACTGTTACTATTCATTCTATGATGAAGGGAATGATAGCTTCTAAACCACATGATATAAATGAAAGGCAATATCAAGCTTCAGCAAAAGTAGCTTTGTATCGTAAAAGAATAATAGACGATAATGGAATTCATTTTGTTTCTGAAAGAAAAATCCCCTCTGAAGATTTGTTGTTTAACTTGAATTTCTTATCAAATTCTGCAGCTGTTTCTACTATTTCCGAAAAATTCTATAATTACAGAATTAATCCTGCTTCAATAACACATAGTGTAAAAAGGAATGCTTATCAATTGTCAAAAACACTTATGCAGAAACTAATGTCCTTAGTTGGTGAGTATCATTTAGGAGAAGATGGGCTTAACAGAGTTTATAGATTGTTCATTGCTATGAATCGTTCGTTAATCATACGAATACTCAATTCAAACCTATCACCTTCAGAACAATCCGACATGATTAATGAAATAACTAAAGATGATGTTTGGAAAAATGTATGGATATCTTATCCAATTAAAGAAATGCCAATTAAACATAAATTGTTTCTTTGGCTTATGTGTAAGAAAAGTACTATTGGCTTGAGAGTGTTATCATTAATTAATAAAATAAAGAAGTGAGTATAGATATATCAGAATATGGTACTTTATAAAAAGGCATTAATTCGGTTAAAACAAATGTAGTATGAAGGTATTAGTAGTAACAAATGTTTATCCAAGTGATAAACATCCATATCATGGCATTTTTGTGTCAGAACAGCTTAAAGCAATAAAAAGGTTGCATACAGATATCGATTTTGATGTCTTTTATATAAATGGATTTGAAGGAAAGTTGCAATATATTAAATCTATATGGAAAATAGCTAAAACAATCAATCATGGCGAATATGATTTGGTACATATCCATTATGGATTGGCTGGAATGTATCTTTATTGGCCGTTTATAAAGAAAGTACCAACTGTTGTAACTTTCCACGGAAGTGATATTCAGCCCAAAGGAGGAAATGGAAAAATTTCCGAAATGGTTTCGATTCATACAGCAAAGAACGCAGATGCTGCAATCATACTAAATGATGAAATGGAAACTATGGTTAAGCCATATTGTAAGAATACTTACATGATTCCTTGTGCAGTTGATTTAGACGTATTCAAACCAAAAGAAAAGACCATATGTCACAAAACAATAAATATTGTTTTTCCTAGTAATCATGAACGTAAGGTAAAGAATTATCCATTGTTTTGCGAGGTTATGGAAATATTAAAAACGAATTATGGGTTGAATGTAGAAGAAAAAGAATTAAAGGGTCTAACTCGTGCGGAAATCGTTCAACTTTATTCAAACTCAGATTTGTTGTTGATGACTTCTAATTCTGAAGGATCTCCACAGGCAGTAAAAGAAGCAATGTCTTGTAATTTACCATGTGTTTCTACCCCTGTCGGTGATGTTCGGTTGTTACTAAGCAACGTAAAGGACTGTTATGTGTCTTCATCACATGATGCTACCGAATTGGCAGAACTTGTAGTAAAGTCATTACAAAGAACAGAAAATGGTATATTGGGAAGAGAAAAAATATCTAACTTGCATTTAGATGAAAAGTCTATTGCAAATGAGGTTTATAAAATATATTCATCACTATTATCAAAACAAAAAAATAACTGAAAAAACAATAGCAATGGCAAAATATGTGACTTTAAGAAGAATCTATCAGCGTGTTTGGTTGTTATTATCTAATCTTCCAATGTCAGGTCATGGTGTTCGACCATGGTTAGTTAAATTTGGGGGTGTAAAAGTATTAGATCCCAAACACACTTTTATTGGTACCGATATAGGTTGGGACACGGTACATCCTGAGAAAATTGTTATAGAGTCTGGTGTTCGATTAACATCTCGTACTAGCATTTTGACACATTTTATAAATCCACAAACTGGAGATTATACATGTGCTGAGGTACGTATTAAAAAGAATGCATTTATCGGCACAGGTACAATAATTACAAAACCAGTAACAATTGGTGAAAGATCAATTGTAGGTGCAGGAAGTGTTGTTACGAAAAACATTCCTGATGATGAGGTATGGGCTGGAAATCCTGCAAAATTTATAAGAAAAAGATGAGTAAACTAAACAATACTATAATGTTCGCCTGTAATCAAGGTGGACATTTCTCTCAGATGATGGCTTTGCATGATTTGTTTGGTAAGTACGACACTGTGCTTGTAACAGATAATGTGAGAGCAAATAAACAAATGAAATCTCTACAATATATAGGAGAGATAGAATATGCGATGGCAATGGCCAACAAACGTAAAGAATTGGCTGAAAAAGGAAAAGGTAATGGAAGGTTTGCTTTCTTCAGTGCATATATAGCCTTGTTTATGGAATGTAGGCGTATTTGGAAGAAATACCGCCCTTCTGTTATTGTGTCAACAGGAAGTAATATTGCTGTTCCATTATTCTTGTATGGAAAATTTAAAGGCTCAAAACTGATATTCATAGAAACAAGAGCAAAAGTTTATAGTAAGACAACAACAGGAACAATTGTAGGAAAGGTTGCTGACAAAATTTTTGTGCAATGGCCAGAAATGAAAAAGTTTTACCCTAAGGCGGAGTATTGTGGAACTTTAGTTTAACAAGATATGGTTTATATAACATTTGGAACACAAAACAATGACTTCACACGCTGTTTAAAGGAAGTGGAGAAATTGATAAACGAGGGATTAATAACTGATAAGGTTGTAGCACAGGTGGGATATACTAAGTATAGACCACACGGTATTGAATGTATTGATTTCGTATCTGAGACAGATTACCAGAAATATATTATGGAAGCATCTGTCGTTATTTCACATGCTGGTAGTGGAGCTTTATTCAGTGCCATAAAGACTGGAAAAAAAACAATAGCAGTGGCAAGACTTGCCAAATATGGAGAAATGGCTAATGACCATCAAACTGAATTGGTGAAGAAATTGGCAAATGAAGGCTATATACTTGATGGAACATACGACATGAAAGCAGCTTGGGAGAAAGTGTCTACTTTTGAACCAAGGAAAAATGACTTTCATTGTGAGATAAGTAATAGAATAGAACAATTACTGTCTGATTGGGGAATATCAAAAAAGGAATAATGAAAAGAAACATTTTATTAATCAATGCAGAAGGTGTACAAGCCATCTGTATGGCTCGTTCATTGCGCAAGCAAGGACATCGTGTTGTTGGATTCTGCAATCATAAGATAACGAGCGGATATGCAACGAAATGGCTGAGTGAAAAACATGTATCACCAGATGTTACGTTGCAAAGAAATGAGTTTGAGAAGTTTCTGTTTGCTTATATCAAAGCAAACAAAGTGGATGCAATTATTCCATTGGCTGATGATGGAGCGGAGTTTTTAAGCAAGAACAAGGAACGTATCGAAGCTATGGGGGTGATTTGCGCCATACCGTCGTTTGATGTATTCAACATAGCAAATGACAAGCAAAAACTCATGGAGTTGTGTGAGAAGTATAACTTATCACATCCGAAGACACGTGAGCTGAATCCTAAGGACTTAAAGCCTACTGCCGATTATGTTGGTTTCCCTGCAATGATAAAGCCAAATCTCTCACAAGGAGCAAAAGGTATTGTGAGAGTGGACAATATGAAGGAGTTGGCAGAAAAGTTCCCAGACATATACAAACAGTTTGGTGCTTGTACTTTGCAACAATACGTTGATCAGCCAGACTATTACTATAATGTGATGATGTATCGCGATAAGCGAGGATGCATTGTAGGACAGACAATCATTAAGATTAGAAGATTCTTTCCGTTGAAGGGTGGAACAAGCTGCTATAGTGAAACAGTGGAGCATCCTTTCCTTTTGAAGGAATGCGAAGAGGTGCTTAATAAGCTTGGTTGGGTTGGCTTTGCCGACTTTGACGTGTTGGAGGATAAGCATAGTGGGGAGCTGAAGATAATAGAGATAAATCCTCGTGTGCCTTCAAGTTTCCAGGCTGCTTTTGCTGCAGAAATGGACTTTGGACGTATATTCATGGCTGATTTGTTTGATGAGCCAATGCCTAAATTTGAATACAAGACAGGTAAACAAGTAAGATGGATGGGCTTGGATGTAATGTGGTTCTTGTTCTCTCCTGACAGATTTAAGTTTAAACCTTCTTGGTTTAAGTTCTTCGGTAAGGACGTCAGCTATCATGACGGTGCATGGAATGATCCATTGCCTATGTTGGCAGGAATGTTTGCTGGCGTAGTGAAGTATTTAAACCCTGAGTTTAGAAAAGCAAAATTAAAAGGATAATGAAAAAGATATTGATAACAGGTGCCAACAGTTTTGTTGGTACATCGATAGAGCGATGGTTGATGCGTGATCCTAATAATTATAAAGTGGACACTGTTGACACGATGAATGGTGCATGGAAACAGGCTGATTTTTCAAAGTATGACGCTGTGTTTCATGTGGCAGGCATTGCGCATGTAGACCCGAAGCCAGAAATGGCTCCATTATATTATATGGTGAACCGCGACTTGACCATTGAGATAGCCAAGCACGCTAAAGAATGCGGAGTGAAGCAATTTGTGTTTATGTCGTCGCGAATTGTATATCATGCAAGCAAGTCGTTGAAGGGTGATGTGACTAAGCGTGACACAAAACCTAATCCGAATGACTTTTATGGCGACAGTAAGCTGCAAGCTGAGAATGGTTTGAATGAATTGGCTTGTGAAACATTTAAAGTGGCTAACCTGCGACCTTGTATGATATATGGTCCTAATTCAAAGGGAAACTTCTTGCGTTTGGGATGGCTTGCTACCAAAACTCCTATATTCCCTGCATGGCACAACAAACGCTCTATGTTGTTTATAGACAATTTGGCGGAATTTGTAAAGCAGGTTATCAATCGTGAACTTGGTGGCACGTTCTATCCACAAAATGCTGAATTGGCTGATACGGTAGAGATAGTGAGATACTTTGCAAAGAAGTATAACCATAAGATATGGATTAGCAGCCTGTTTAATCCTTTCGTTTGGCTCGGCTCTTTCTTCCTGCCACAGTTGCCTAAGATGTTTGCAAGTAGCTACTACGAACCAGAGATGAGTAAGTATGACTTCGATTACCAGATTGTAAGTTTTGAGGAATCGCTTAAAGGTTTGGAGATTTCGGATGCAAACAAGAGGATGAAATAATGACTCTATTTAAAGAACTCATACTGATATCATTAGGGAAACGAGATAGTTTCTCTCGCAGATTGAACGAAGCGGATTGGATCTCACTTTACACGGAAGCACAAAGACAGGCTATTGGTGGCATATTGCTGGATGGCGTTGAAAAGGTTATTGCTTTTGGGGAAGACAAGCCAAATTTCTTGATGCAATGGATTAGCCAGGTATTAGCTTTGGAGAATAGAAACCGACTGCTGGATGCAAGATGCAAGGAGATTACCAAAGTCTTTAATGAATTAGGCTTGCGCAGCTGTGTGCTGAAGGGGCAAGGTGTTGCAAGGCTTTATCCAAATCCGTTGCGACGCCAATGTGGAGATGTTGACTTATGGGTGGAAGGGAAAAGAGATGATATTTACAAGACGTTGAAAGCAAGATGGAAGGTTGGAGATACTGTTATTCACCATGCTGACGTGGATATTTTTAAGGATACGCCTACAGAGATTCATTTTGTTCCGAGTTTTGCTTACAGTCCTTTTCTTTACCGCAGATACAAAAGATTTTTCAAGAGGTGGGCAGACCGGCAGTTTGCCAACTATAATGAGTCGGTAGGTTTTGCTTGTCCAACGCCCGACTTCAATGCTGTGTATTCGTTGATGCATATCTTCCATCATGTGTTGCATGAGGGAATAGGACTGCGACAGTTGCTTGACTATTATTACATATTAAGGAGTCTGGATAAAGAGCAACGGGTGCAAGTGTTTGAGGAAATGAGACACATGGGATTGGCTAAGTTTGCTGAGGCTGTGATGTATGTGGAACAGCAGATGTTTGGACTGGAACCGGAGTTCTTGTTGTGTAAACCAGATGGAAAGACAGGAAGACGTCTGTTGGAGGAGATAGAATTGGCAGGAAACTTCGGAAAGTATGACAAACGCTACCAACATGTAGACAGAAAGAGCAGAATGGATGTGTATCTGCATAATGTAAAGAGAAACTTTGTGTTCTTTAAGTTTGCTCCAAGTGAAGTGTTTTGGGCTCCTATATGGAAGCCGTGCCACTTTGTGTGGAGAAAGTTAAAAGGATATTCTTAAGAAAACAATAATTATGATTTATAAAAATATAAAACGTATTTTTGATTTTGTATGTGCCTTCCTTGGCATTGTAGGCACTTCACCAATATGGATTGTTTCCATTATACTGACGGAACTGAGTGATCCAGGACCATTGTTCTACTTTGCAAATCGTGTAGGCAAGGACAACAAGAAGTTTAAGATGTGGAAGTTCCGTTCCATGCGTGTGGCAAGAGGGGCTAATGAGGCTTCGCTGCGTCCTGACCAGGACCGCATATTCTGGTGGGGTAAGATTATGCGAAGACTTAAGATTGATGAGTTACCTCAGTTGATGAACATTCTAAATGGTACTATGTCGATTGTAGGTCCGCGCCCTGCTGCTGTTGATCAAGTGGATATCACACGTGGTGGAGCGAATGCCATTGCTGCGACAGTGCCTTGCGGTTTGACTTCACAATCAAGCCTATGGGATTATATTTATGGAGACCAATTCCCTGACGAGCAGGAATACAACGAGAAAGTGTTGCCCATTCGCTTGAAACTTGACGTGTATTATGTTAAGCACGCATCGTTCTTTGGTGATATCAAACTGATTATTTGGACTGTCATTGCTATTCTATATACAGCTTGTGGAAAGTATCCGCAGTGGATGCATGATAAGTTGGTGAGGTATGCTCAAAAAGTTCACTAATATGAAAATAAACGATGCATTTTCGAAGATCAATCTCTGCTGTAACGAACTTCTAATCACCAAGGAAATTCTTAATACTAAGGAAGCAGATGATTTCTGTTCCCGTATGTTAGCTATTTATGCAATGGTCAGAGTTGACGACATCATGAAGATATGGGGGAATACGATATCTAAAAGCGACAAAATCCGTTCTGATTATGAGAACATATTACGTTCGTATAATGATGGCCTTCGCAAGGTGAGAGATAAACTGGGGGCACATTTTCAATCTCCCTCTTCAAACGTGGATTTATTTGGAAGTGTGAAAATCTTTAAGAAAATAGACTATGCTAACACATTGTGTCTAATAGACCAGATATTTGAATTCCAAGAGAAACGTGTTGGAACGGAAGTCAAACGTCCCAAGGTTAACAACGATGAAGATAGAAACAAAGTTGTAAGCATATTGAGGGATTTATATTCCGATGACAAAGCATATTTAACCAATGGGGTTTTGGACTTGTTTGGAATAAATAAAGGCGGACTCATTTCATGTTCTGAAGCCCAAGGTAAAGGTCAATACCTAAGAAGCATCGAACAGATGGTCAAGGTGAGTTACGCACTTGTTTGTATGTCATATAACGAGAAGATGACAGCCGATCTGTTCAAAAGACTTTTTATATGTACAGTGTATAATTACCATGACAATCTTATTACACGCACAGACATTAATAGCAATGCTGTGCAATATGAAGATGGCTTTGACAAATTGTTCCTAAGTTTGATAACAGCAAAAGACAACAAGGCAGAATTAGAGACAGCTTTCAATAAATTTGAGAAATTACATCATATAGATAGCTTTATAAAGAGGTATCGAAAAGTTCGGGATCACGCTTGTGCCCATTTGGATGAGAAAAAATGATGTGATGCAAATTGAAGCGGAATTGGATGGATTGGAGGTAGAGGAACTATATGATGTATATACAAAGATGCTTGAACTGTTCAATTACATCTGTAACAATGTAACCCTTTTACAACCAATTGCCATCCCGAATAGAACTATAATATATGATGCACAGATAGAGTCTTCTCCTGATGCGGAAAACTATTATACGCGAGTTCGGGATAAGGATTGCGTAAAAAATAGGGTAAAACGAGCTAAAATAGTTCGTTTTACCCTTTGCTAATACATTGATTATTAGTAATTTTATAGTGAAACAAAAAACAAATTACTAATGATTAGCAAGGACAAAATTACTGAAATTTTCTGCATCGCAGACGACTTTTGCAAAGAACTTGAGAAAGAATTCGCAAAAAAAGTACTTCCAGATAG
>OJJU01000163.1_pt1 | contig 29663 bp, 28 predicted proteins | sample 1596141 | NCBI WGS metagenome assembly OJJU01 (sample SAMEA4350150, study PRJEB24818) | metagenome | biome: human; feature: gut; material: faeces | place: Denmark | collected 2013-09
AAAATAAAATTCGTAAACTCCGCCGCGGCAATAATTTTGTCATTTTCCGCGATCTCGGCGTACACCGGCGCGCCGGAGGCGTCGAGCCAGAGCGAGCAGGCGAGCGTTTCGCCGCTGAGCGTCAGCGAAAAATCGGCACGCAGCGTATCGACGTCCCCGAGTGTTTCCGCACCCGAGCTGTCGAGATACACCTTCGGGAAGTTTTGCAGCACGAGCGGCACGCAGGAAAGCGCCGAAACGCGCGGCGAGAGCGTGCCCGTCCAGCACCAGATCGTCGAACGTCAGCGTCAGCTTGTCGCCCTCAAGCACCGCGCCGATACCCGCAAGCGCCTCCGGCGCGAGCACCGCCGCCCGCGTTTCCCCATTTGAATGTTCGAGCGAGAGCGTATAGTGCAGCGTCTCGTCCTCGCGCGGCACGGCGGTCTCCACGATCGCCTCATAGCCCTGCATCTGCGCATAGCGCGCCTGCAAGTCCTCCGCGCTCTTCTGTGTCTTTTCCCCGCAGCCCGTGAGCAGCAGCGCAAGCGCCGCGAGCAGCAAGCATCCCTTTTTCCTCATGCCCCGTCCCCCTTTTCTCCCCTATGAGTATGCGGCGCGCGGCGCGCGCATACCGGAAAGCGCGGACGGGAAAACGCCCGCCACCGCACCCATCGGAGGTGCAATGGCGGGCGTTTGCGGTTTTCATGCGTTTACTGCGCTGCTTCTCCGTCCATCAGGACGTCGTTTTCCATGAGGAACGGGGGCGTCGTATCCTGTCCCCAGCCGGTGTCGTACTTTGCCATGAGATAGCTTTTGAGCGCGGCGCGGCTTTCAAACTTCGTCAGGCGGTACGGCTCCTGAAAGGCGACCTTTTCGACAAAATAAAGCCCATCGTCCCCGGCGGGAAGGAGCACGCCGACGTGTCCGATGAAGAGCGTATTCTCCGTTTCGGAAAAACGGTCGTGGAAGACGACGGAGATCATGCTGCACCCGCCGTCTGAGAAGGTGACGCCGCGCGCCGCCCAGCCCTTGCGCAGGGTCTCCGCCTGCACGGAAGAGTCCGTTGAGTCCGCCGCCTCCACCGGCGCGAACAGGGCGCAGAAGTCTGCCGTGCTCTTTCCGCAGAGCGCGTCCGGGTCGCGCTTGAGCGTTTCAAGGTCCATGAAGAGCCAGTCTTCCCCGTTGGTGTCCGGCTGATCTTCGCCGGCGGTGATGCGATCTCCCATGAGCTCATACGCCGTGATGCGGCAGTTGTAGCCGGGGAAGTCCCCCTGCCGCTCCATCCACATTTCCTGCATCTCATAGGGGTCGTACTTTGTCTCCGTGGGGGCTGCCGTTTCAAAGCCGTCCGTCAGCCATTCCGCTTTGACGCTGCTGTTGAACTGGTCAAGGCAGGCAAAGAATTTGTCCGCCCGCTCCGCTGCGATCCCCGCGTCCGCGAAAAGCTCTGAAAGCAGCTCCTTAGACGCTTCGTCGCTGAGGTTGCTGTACGCCGCCGTCTGCGCCGTCTGCTCGGGCGCGTCGGGCGCGTCCTTTTTGCCGCAGCCGCTCAGTACGAGGGCGGCAAGCAGAAGCGCGAGCGCGCAGCGTCTCCGTCCCGTCATCATCACGTTCATTCTTATCCGCCTTTCCTTTTGGGTGCACGGCCGGTCAGTTTGAATCGAGGGCGCTCTTTTTGTATTCCGCAAGCGCGAGCAAATATGCGACATAGGCGTCCGTCAGGGAGTCGTATTCTTCTCCCGCCTTCAAGACCGACTTGTACTGCGGGTCGTTGTAGAGGCGCTTTGAGACCGCAATATACTTGCCGCTCTGGTTTTCCCGCTCTCCGGTCGTGGTGTGGGAAACATAGTATTTCCCGTCACCGGTCTGAATAATCACGGGGATTTTCACGCCGCTGCCGACTTCATTCGTGTTGAGAGAGGTCCAGAAGAGATAGCGCTTGCTTTCCTGACCTTCATAGGGATTTCCCAGAAATGCCCAGGTGCAGTTTTCCTGCTGCAAAAGGCTGTTGTTCAGCTTCTCAAGCTCCTTCTCAAGAGAGGGGATGTATTTTGAGCCCGGGCAGCGGGAATCAAACTCAAAATTATCGGTATTGAGGCTGCCGTCCTTCCAGAACTTGGTGTTGTAGAGCAGCGAAAAATAGTCCTTCACACTGGTGTCAAACGGATATTGGGGCTTGGCAGCCGCTTCGCCGCTCCATGTGAGCACCACGCCGACGTCTTCCTCGTAGGAAACGACGCAGCTTCCGCCCGGCGACGCAACGCCTTTCCAGTTGTCCGTGTCGCCCGCACCCTTGTAGTGGATGATCCCGCGGATGTTCACAGGGTCCATCGACTGCCAATCCGCCTGCTTCTGCTTCAGATCGACCGTAACGGTGGCTGTCTTATTCCCCATCAGCGCCTCCGCGGAAACGTGGTCGAATGCCGAGCGCACGCTGGAAATGTCCGCCGCCTCCCAGCTTTTCTCGATCAGAGTTGAGAATACCGGGTATGCGCCCACGCTCAGTATGGCGATGACCGCGATCACGATCAGCATATTCACCAGCGTAAAGCCTGCGTTGTTTTGTTTCATAAGCATTTTGTTGGACTTCATTCGTTTTACTCTCCGTTTTGGTGGGACTCTTCTTCGCTCAGCGCGGCAGCGATCACGAAAAAAAGAGGAAGGAACAGGTTTCCCTGTTCCTCTCTCAATAAGCTCGGAATTGCTGCGGTTTCGGCTTACTTGAAGTATCTTTCCAGCAGGCCCTTGAGCGCCTTGCCGTGACGGGCCTCGTCGCGTGCCATCTCGTGCACGGTGTCGTGGATGGCGTCGAGGCCGTTCTTCTTCGCGCACAGGGCGAGGTCAAACTTGCCGCTCGTGGCGCCGAACTCGCAGTCGACGCGCCACTTGAGGTTGTCCTTCGTGGTCGCCTTCATGTTGGGCTCGAGGTCGGAGCCAAGCATCTCAGCAAACTTCGCGGCGTGCTCCGCCTCTTCGTAGGCGGCCTTCTCCCAGTACAGGCCGATCTCGGGATAGCCCTCGCGGTGCGCAACGCGCGCCATGCAGAGGTACATGCCGACTTCGCTGCACTCGCCGTTGAAGTTGGCCATCAGCTGGTCAAAGATATACTTCTTGTCCTCTTCGGAGATGTCGGGGTTGTTCTTCACGGTCTTGCCGTAAACGCCGAACTCGTGCTCGGCAGCGAGCTTGAGCTCACCCTTGACCTCTTCGAACATATTGCTCTTGGCGTGGCACACGGGGCACTCCGCAGGAGCCTCGGGGCCTTCATAGATATAACCGCAAACCTTGCAAAGCCACTTTTTCATAATTGCTACCTCCATAAAGTTTATCTTGAAATGTGAATTGTTTTGCTTGCCTTTCACTGGCGTTAGTCTACCACACTTTACCGGCTTTATAGAAGTTGCAAATGCAACATTTTGATGAATTTTTTATGAATTGCGCTCCATGGCCTTCAGGATGCGAGGCGCGAGGATCACACTCACGACGATCTTGAGGCAGTCGCCGGGGAGATAGGGCAGCATGTAGGCCGTGGCGAGCGTCATCCCGCTCACGTTGCCGCCCTTGTAGACGTTGACGATCAGCGCGATATAGGGAAGACCCACGAGGTACAGCACCGCAAGGCCTGCAAAGCACGCGAGCAGAAGACGCGGCACAGAGCGGTCCTTTTCGGCGATCTTGCCGATGACCCACGCCGTGGGGATCAGGCCCAGCAGGAAGCCGAACGTGGGGTTGAAGATGTAGCCAAAGCCGCCGCCCGCCGCGAAAATAGGCACGCCGACAAGGCCGAGTACCACGTAGAGAAGCTGCGACAGCGCGCCGAGCTTTGCGCCCAGAAGCAATCCCGCCATCGCCGTGAAAAAGAATTGCAGCGTGATCGTCGCCTGGAAAAGCTGGAAGTGCAGGAACGCGCCGATAGCCGTCAGCGCGGCGAACAGCGCACAGTAGATCAGGTCTCTTGTTTTGATGTTTTTCATGGTGATCCTCCCTTTTCTCAAAAAAACTGGGCTCATCATAACATGACGCCCACCTATTGTCAACCTATAAATTTCATAAAGGTTTACAAGTTTGCAATTTTTCTTGCAGAAGATAAAATCGCAGCGCCTTCGGCGCTGCACGAGGCAAAGGGGGTATTCTCTTTCGCGAAAGAGAATACCCCCTTTGGAACCCCAAGAGAAAGGCTTAGATTGGCAGTCTCGGACTTGAATGACTCCTATGCCTCCGGAATGGGAATGCCTGCGCGCGGCGGAGCCGCGTTTAGCGTTGCTATACGATTTGATTTGCTTCTATCATCCGCTACCGCTCTGCCCATCTTGTAGAAGTACAGACTAATTTCCTTCTACCTCCAGTCTCCACAATGCGGCGAGCGCAGCAAAGCCGCTATTTCGCAAGCAGTCTGCCGCCGTGCTATCGTCACTCGCGCCTCACGATAGTAAGGCGCGGTTGCTGTCGGTAACGAATCGCAGGGATTCATGGCGAAGCCATGTACACCGCACCTGATTCCGCAGGCCGAGCAGCTCTTCAAGCCCCAGACCTGCAATGTCGGGGGTCGAGGGGGACTCCCCTCGTCCTTTCTCTTGGGGGTGTAAGGGGGATATTCTCTTTCCGAGAAAGAGAATATCCCCCTTTGCCGCGTCCCCACACGCTGTGGGGACAGAAGCAGCCCCCCGCGCTGCCTTCAATACTTCTTATTATAGTACCAATAAGTCCCACAAAAAATAAGCGACTGCGCGCAGGTCACAAGACACAGCACCTGCCCGATGATTGGCTGCTTGAACACTAAAAGCGCCAGCAGTCCCGCCGCGAGCTGGGCATAGACGCAGATGAAAAACGTCATGCTGCGCGCCTTATTCGCAACATACATCGTGCGCTCATCCTTGAGCATCGCGTCATAATCTGTGGCCTTTTCCGGGTCGCGGCTCAGGCGGTAAACGCGCAGCAGCCGCACCGCGCCGCAGACAAAGAGGCCGCAGCCAAGGCCGCTGTAAAAATCGCCCATGTGCGCATCACCGAGCAGAAATCCGATGGCGAACATCACCAGCCCGATGACGGTCACCAGAATGCCGCACTTTTTCTGCTCCTGCAAATTCATGCCCCTCAGGAATTTCAACTTCATGCCTCTTCCTCCTCAAAAATGAAAATGTCCTCGATCCGCTCGCCAAAGAGCCGCGCGATGCTGTGCGCCAGCAGGATGGACGGGTTGTACTTCCCGTTCTCGAGCGAAATGATCGTCTGGCGCGAGACGCCGAGTTCCGACGCCAACTGCTGCTGCGTCATGCCGCGCGCCTTTCTTCTCTCTTCAATGTGGTTTTTCATCGCTTCTCTCCGTTTCCCAAAGTCAAGCTCGCTTTACATCTGCGAGGATAGCACTGCGCGAGCGAAATGTCAAGCGTCTTTTACATTTTTTTGCATTGCTTTTGTTCCTGTGCTTTGCTACAATAAAAAATAAGAAAATTTTCGCAGGAGGATTCTTATCATGTCCGTCAAGATCGCACCGTCCATCCTCTCCGCCGACTTTGCCGAGCTCGGCGCCGGCGTCGAGGCCATTGCCACCGCCGACTACGTCCACTTTGACGTGATGGACGGCTGCTTCGTCCCCAATATCAGCATCGGTATCCCTGTGCTCCAGTCCATCCGCAAGCGCACGGCGCTGCCCATCGACGTGCACCTGATGATCGTGCAGCCCGAGCGCTATGTCGACCAGTTCTGCGACGCGGGCGCGGACCTCGTCACCTGTCATGTCGAGGCCGACACGCCGGAGAAGATCCACCTCGCGCTCGACAAAATTCACGCCAAGGGCAAAAAGGCCGGCGTCGTCTTGAAGCCCAACACCCGCGCTGAGGCCGTGCTGCCGTTTCTTGACAAGTGCGACATCGTGCTCGTGATGACCGTCGAGCCCGGCTTTGGCGGGCAGAAGTTCATGGCCGATATGATGCCGAAAGTTTCCGCCATCCGCCGCTACATCGACGAGAGAAACCTTGACTGCGAGCTCGAGGTCGACGGCGGCGTCGACGCCGTGACGTGCAAAACCTGCATCGAGGCGGGCGCAAACGTGCTCGTCGCGGGCTCCGCCGTCTACAAGGCCGCGGATATCCCCGCCAAGATCAAAGAGCTGAGAGGTTAAGTCCATGGAATACTTTCCCGCGGCGCTCGAAAAGCTCGTTGAGCAGTTCGCGCGCCTGCCCGGCATCGGCAGCAAGAGCGCACAGCGGCTCGCGTTTTTCGTGCTGAGCCTGCCCGAAGAGGAGGCCAAGGCATTTGCCGATGCCATCGTCGACGCCAAGCGCACCGTCACGTTCTGCCCCGTCTGCCGCAATCTGACGGACGGCGGCCTCTGCCCTATCTGCTCGTCGCCGAAGCGTGATGAACATGTCATCTGCGTCGTCGCCGACCCGCGCGACGTCGTCGCCATCGAGCGCGCGCGCGAATACAACGGCCGCTACCACGTGCTGCACGGCGTCATCTCGCCGATGAACCATGTGGGGCCCGACGATTTGGAGATTAAGCCGCTGCTCGACCGCGTGGCGCAGGGGAACATCGAAGAGGTCATCATGGCCACGAATCCTGACACCGAGGGCGAGGCGACGGCGATGTACCTCGCCCGCCTGCTGCGGCCGTTCGGCGTGCGCGTCACGCGCCTTGCCTACGGCATCCCCGTCGGCGGCCACCTCGAATTTGCCGACGACGCGACGCTGATGCGGGCTTTAGAAGGACGTCGCGACATATAAAAAGCAAAAAAGGAAGGCGAGTCCAAATGGACTCGCCTTCCTTTTGATTTCTTTACATCATTTTCACCGTGTAGTACACCGCGAGGAGGAATGTGCCAATCGCCAGCACCCAGAGGCCGTAGTAGGCGATGCTGCTGACGGCGAGCGCCGCCACAATGGCCAGCGCGCACACGGCGAGCACAGCGTAAATGAGCTTGTAGTCGCCGTCCTGCGACACGATACGAAGATCGCCGAGCTTTTTAAGCTTGCCGTCGTTCTTGCCCGCCTTGAAAACAGCGACACCAAGCACCGCGACCACGCAGATCGCGAGGATGCTGCATCCGATGACGATGCCGCCCCACGTGTCGCTCCCGCTGCCGCGGTGGATGAGGTACATCGCCATCAGCGACGCCGTCAGGCCCACGGCCTGCACGGAAAACTCACGCGGATAGAGCAGGAACACGATGCCGATGAGCATCACGACCGGCACGATCACGCACATCATCGTCGTGCCCTGCGGGTAGACCTTGAGCATCAGGATCGACGACACGGCGAAGAAAAAGCCGATGCATAAGAGCCACGGCGCGGCGGGCGCGAAGCGCGTCCACTTTTTGCGCATCAGCCAGACGACAAGGCCCGCGCCGAACAGCGCACAGCCGATGTAATCGATGACCTGAAGCACAGTCATCATCGTGAGCACCTGACCGACGCCGCCTTTGACATAGTAGTTGTTCACCATCAAAAGATAAAATTCAGCAATGACGCCGGCCATGAGCACCGTGATCGCACGATTGACGTTGCGATTGCTCCTGGCCATGCGTTCTGCCCGCTTATCGTTGTTTTTTGCCATCTATCCGAGCCTCCAAAAAAGGTTGTCGTTTTGTAAGCGCCTGCATCAGGCGGAAACATTACATCATAGTATAATAGCAGAACTCCCCCTGTTTGGCAAGGGAAAATTCTTATTCTTATGCCAGATCCTCCCTTTTTGCACCGCGCTTGCTTTTCTTTTGCGCAGGCTTTATAATGTTTCGCATGCAAAAAAGAGGAGGATCTTCCCCATGTCCAACGTTTCGATCAAGCTGCTGCGCGAGGGCGCAAAGCTCCCTGCGCGCGGCTCCGCTTTCGCCGCCGGCTACGACCTTTACGCGTGCCTGGACGGCGACAAAGAGCTCATCATCCCGCCGCACGCGACGGCTATGCTGCCGACCGGTCTTTCCTTTGCCCTGCCGGAGGGCACGTTCGGCGCAGTTGTCGCCAGAAGCGGCTTAGCTTCCAAGCAGGGCCTCCGTCCGGCAAACTGCCTCGGCGTCATCGACAGTGACTACCGCGGCGAATGCTTCGTCGCCCTGCACAACGACAGCAACGAAGAGCGCACCGTGCGCCACGGTGACCGCGTCGCCCAGCTCGTGCTGCTGCCGTTTCTGCCGATGGAATTTGAGCAGGTCGACACCCTTCCCGAGACCGTGCGCGGCGAGGGGGGCTTTGGCAGCACAGGGCGCTGACTCAGAGCACGAACGCCCCGTCCACCGCGAGCACCTGGCCCGTGACGAACGACGCCTTGTCAGACGCGAGATACGCGACCGCCGCGGCGATGTCCTCGGGCTTGCCGAGGCGGCCGAGCGGCGTTTGCTCGGCAAGGTCCTTGAGTGTTTCCTCGCCCAGTACCTTGACCATATCGGTCTCGATGACGCCGGGGGCAACGCAGTTGACGCGGATGCCGCTCGGCGCCAGCTCCATCGCGAGCGAGCGCGTCAGGCCGATGAGCGCGTGCTTCGTGCAGGAATACGTCACCTCGCACGACGCGCCGTGCTGGCCCCAGATCGACGAAATATTCACGATGCAGCCGCTCTTTTCGTGCAGCATGTTCGGCAGCACCGCCTGAATGGTGTTGCGCGCACCGTTTAAGTTCACGCCGAAGTAGCGCTCCCACATCTCGTCCGTCACATCCTGAAAGAGCGCCTGACCGGCGACGCCCGCGTTGTTCACGAGCAGCGTGATCTTACCGAGCTCGCGCTCGCACTGCGCGACCATGGCGTTCACCTCGCTGCGCTTTGACACGTCCGCCTGCACGGCGATGGCCTCGCGGCCTTCGGCGCGCAGCAGCGCGACAAGCTCGTCGGCCTTGTCCTTTCGTTCATAGTAATTGATGCACACGGCATAGCCGTCCCGCGCGAGCTCCGCCGCGACCGCGCGGCCGATGCCGCGGGACGAGCCGGTGACCAATGCGACCTTTTTCATGTGTTTGCCTCCGTCTGTTGTCAATGATCTGCTTCATTATAATTTACATAACGCAAAAATGCAAGCACCGCCGCCTTTTTGGGCAGCGGTGCTTTTTTCCATGCGCTCAGAGAAGCGGCGCGATGTAATTTGTCCATAGGGCGCTCAGCGGCATCACAAGCACCATCGCCGGGATCATGTCCGCCACGGGGAAGTCCTGCATCTTGGCGATGCGGCAGCCCGTTGCGATGAGCAGAAAGCCGCCGAACCGGGCTTCCCCCGTTCGGCGGCGCTCTTGATCTTGTATTAAGATAACGCAAATTTTTTCGCCTGTAAAGATTTTTCCGCAGTTTTCCTCTGATCGTGGAAACTTTTCTTCTTTTTTTGCGTCTAATATAGACAAAGGGCGCAGAGGAGGTGAAGCGTATGCGCCGCATCAATCTTTTTTCCTACGGCATGATGTCGCTGCTGAAATTATTCGCGCGCGTGCTCGTCATCGTCCTCGCCGTTTCGCTCTTTCAGCAGGCGCGCAGCGCACAGGCCGTCCCCGTGCGTCCGCCGCACTTCGACCGCCGCGCAATGCCCGAGGCCCTTGCCGCGCCGGTGCGCTCTCCCAAGGGAGACGCCGCAAAGCCCGCGCCCGACTGGCGCTTTTACGTGCTGGAATACCACAACTTTACGGAAAATGCGTCTCAGGCGGCAGACTACACCATGACCGTCTCCGCGCTGCGGCGCGACCTCGACTTCCTGCGCGATAACGGCTATACGACAGTCCTGCCGCGCGAACTGGCTGCCGGTCAGCTCGACGACGGCTCGCCGCTTCCGCAAAAGGCGGTACTGCTGACCTTTGACGACGGATATGAGAGCAACTATACCCTCGCTTTTCCCATCCTGCGCGAATACGGCGCAAAGGCGGCCATCTCGCTCATCACTTCCCGCATCGACGAGAGAGCGGACGGTTTTCTCACCTGGGATGAGTGCCGCGAGATGGCAAAAAGCGGCCTTGTCGAGTTTGCCTCGCACACGAACGACTGCCACATCCGCCCCGATGCGCCCGGCATCGAGCGCAAAAGCGGCGAGGACGAGGAGACTTACATCTCGCGCATCTCCGCCGACCTGCAAACGAGCATCACACGCATCGAACTCGAAATCGGCCAGAACGTCACGACGTTCACGTATCCTCTCGGCAAGATGGAGCTGTGGGCCGAACCGTTTTTGCAGCAGCACTTTGCCGTCACACTCTCCGGCGTCTACGGCACTGCCCGCTACGGCGACTCCCTCTACCACCTGCCGCGCTACAACATCACGGATCTTCATCCCGCCAGCGAGTACCTCCCCGCCTCTTGACCGGCAGTCAAGCGCTTCGTATACTAAAAGCGAGCATTTTCCCAATAAAGAGAGATGATAAGGAGAGAGCCCATGAGTAACCTGCCAGGCAAAATTACGGATCCCCATCTTTCCGCGGAAGAGCCGCTCACCTTCCGCCGTTGTCTCCGCTTCATTCTGCAGGCCCTGCTGCTGGCCTTCGGCTGCGCAGCTATCATCAGAATTATCGGAATTTTATCTCTTTTCTTTTAGCAAATCCCCCTGCCGCATCCGCGCCATCCTCTACGCTCACGCCGCTTGACCGGCAGTCAAGCGCTTCGTATACTATAAGCGAGCATTTTCCCCTACTTAAAGAGAGATAATAAGGAGAGAACACTATGAATTGGAAAGAGACCCTGAACCCGTATATGTCGACGGGAGAAGCAACATTTTACAGGCGTTTTCTGCACATTCTGAAGCACTTCCTCATCGTGATCGTAGGCGGTGCATTTTTCACCCGCATCGTATTCCGTACGTTCCTTTTTGACCATCTCCACAATCCGGATATCGTCTGTGCCATCCTCTACGCCGCCTTTGTCCTCACCTGCATCCTGACCGCCGAAGGCAAACCCACGTCACCCCAAGACGATACCTCCGCTGAAAAATAATCATCGTGTTTTGCCCCGCGCTATCAATCGGCGCAGCATTCATCATCATTAGAACTGCACCCCATCGCGAATTGCCCGACAGGGCAAGAGCGCCCCGCAGTCTCAATCGACGCAGCACTCCATCGCGCATTGCCGCTCCGCGGCAACAGCGCTGCGCACCACCAATCGACGCAGGCACTCCTACCCACTCCGTCCTCTTCGGCGCTTTTGCGCCGTAAAATGCTTTTGCTGCGCAAAAGCATTTGCACAGGGGCAATTTACTTGCCCCTGTGCTTTTTAATGTCCTACGGGTTCCTCGCGCGAAGTCGCGCGTCAATTCGCAGCGCAGCGGAGAATTGTTATAGGCGGAATTCACTTCCGCCGTTAAATAATTTGAATCAAGCCGAGACGCGCTCCGCCGCGTCGAGGCCCGGCGCTTTTGCGCCGTAAAATGCTTTTGCTGTGCAAAAGCATTTGCACAGGGGCAATTCACTTGCCCCTGTGCTTTTTCATCTCCCACGGATTCCAAAAAAGAGAGACACGCCTGCGCGTGTCTCTCTTTTTTGGAGCAGGGTACGGGAGTCGAACCCGCCTTAACGGCTTGGGAAGCCGCTGTAATACCGATATACCAACCCTGCGAACAGATGGAGTATATCATATTCTTCGTGTCATTTCAAGGCGAAATATTCATGTTGGCGCAAATCCTTTCATATTCTTTGCCAAACGAAGAAAGGAGCTCCGCCATGAAACGAATGTTCCCGATGATCCTGCTGTTCGCGCTGCTTTTGTGCGTGCCCGTGCGCGCCGACGAGCTCACGCTCGACGCCCCCTCCGCTCTCTTGATGGAAAAGCAGACCGGCACGGTGCTCTTTGCCAAGGATGAACACACGCCGCGCGAGCCCGCGAGCGTGACGAAGGTGATGACACTGCTTTTAACCATGGAGGCCATCGACTCCGGCGCGCTTTCGTATGACGACACCGTCACAGGCAGCGCGCACGCCGCATCGATGGGCGGCAGCCAGATCTGGCTCAAAGAGGGCGAGCAGATGCGCGTCGAAGACCTCATCAAGGCCGTGTGCGTCGTCTCCGGCAACGACGCGGCCGTCGCGCTCGGCGAGCACCTGGCAGGCAGCGAGGAAGCGTTTGTCGCGCGCATGAACGAGCGAGCCAAAGAGCTCGGCATGAACGACACGCACTTTGTCAACTGCACGGGCCTGCCCGCGGACGGGCATGTCACCTCGGCCTACGACATCGCGCTCATGTCGCGCGAGCTCATTTGGCGCCATCCCGACATCCGCCGCTTTACGACGATCTGGATGGACTCGCTGCGCGGCGGGGCGTCCATGCTCGTCAACACCAACAAGCTCGTGCGCTTTTACCCCGGCGCGACGGGACTCAAGACCGGCTCGACCGATTCGGCCAAATACTGCATCAGCGCGACCGCGGAGAAGGACGGCATGGAGCTCATCGCGGTCATCCTGGGCGGCAGCACGAGCGACAAGCGCTTTTCCGATGCCAAAGTGCTTTTGAATTACGGCTTTGCGGCGTATTCGCTCGTCACCGTCACCCCCGAAGCTCCGCTGCCCGCCGTGCCCGTGACGCTCGGCACGCAGAAGACGGTGCAGAGCGTTCTGACGAGCGAAAACGCCCTGCTTCTCGAAAAGAGCCGCGCAAACGGCCTGACGCAGGCCGTCTCGCTGCCCGAGAGCATTGATGCGCCCGTTGAGGAGGGCGAGCCGCTCGGCACGCTCGACATTTTCGACGCAAACGGCACACCGGTCGCATCGCTCCCGCTGCTCGCGGGCGAGAGCATACCGCACCTCACGTGGAGCGAGCTTTTCTGCCGCCTGCTCAAGCTCGCCTACTGCGGGGCGTAAGCTCTCTCTGTTTTCCACAAAAATCGCTCTGAAACTTTTCCGTTTTACGCTCATGCGTATAATTTTTAGTCATTTTTCGGCAAAGCATGCTTTTCTTGCTTGACAGAATCGAAAAAAGGTGTATACTGCAAGCAATTTCATAAGTCTTGATAGAGGCGCGGCTGACATGAGTAGCCCCCAACAAAACGGCAGGAGACCGTGGGGTGCGGAAGGGGACGCCGCCGAAGGGTCGATAAAATCCCTGTTTTGTCGATACTTGGGTCGTCGGGAAATACCCGGCGGACTGTCGTCCGGAAGGACGGAGTGCTGTCATGATCGACGCGATCAGGAGCCTTGATGTGTTTCACATCGGTTGTTTGATGTTTTTGTGTTAAGTCATGATGGAAATCATGGCTTAATTTTTTTGTTCTGTGTTTGTATCACAGGAAAGGAGAAACATCATGCAATTTGTCGGAACCTTCTGGGCGCTCGTGCCCCCCATCATCGCCATCACGCTGGCGCTGATCACCAAGGAGGCGTACTCGTCTCTCTTTATCGGCGTCGTGATCGGCGCACTCTTCGCCTGCGGCTTCGCCCCCGTCGCCACGATCGACATGATCGTCAACGACGGTATCATCGCTGCGATCGCGGACAACGCGGGCATCTTTCTCTTCCTCGTCCTGCTCGGCATCATCGTGGCGCTTGTCAACTTAGCGGGCGGCAGCGCGGCCTTTGGCCGCTGGGCGGAAAAGAACATCCACACCCGCGTGGGCGCACAGCTTGCGACGTTCATCCTCGGCATCCTCATTTTCATCGACGACTACTTTAACTGCCTGACCGTGGGCTCGGTCATGCGTCCGGTCACTGACCGCCACCAGATCTCGCGTCCCAAGCTCGCCTACCTCATCGACGCCACTGCCGCTCCCGTGTGCATGATCGCGCCGATCTCGTCCTGGGCGGCCGCCGTGTCCTCCACGGCCGAAGACCTCGACACCGGCATTTCCGGCATCCAGCTCTTCATCCGCGCCATTCCCTATAACTTCTATTCCCTTCTGACATTCGTCTTCATCATCACGCTCACGCTGCTCAAGTTCGACTACGGCCCGATGCGCGGCTTTGAAGAGCGCGCCCGCAATACGGGTGACCTCTCCGGCAGCGCCGGCAGCACCGAGGAGAACGCCAACCCCAAGGGCCGCGTCATCGACCTTGTCATTCCCGTCATTATGCTCATCATCCTCTGCACCATCGGCATGCTCTACGTCGGCGGCTTCTTCGGCGCTGACACGTCCGGCTGCACCGATTACGCCGGCGACTTCATCGGTGCGTTCGGCAACACGGACGCGTTCGTCGGCCTCCCGTGGGGCGGCATCATCGCGCTGGTGCTCACGGTCATCTACCTCGTCGCCCGCCGCGCCGTCGGCTTCCGCGAGGCTATGGGCTGCATCCCCAAGGGCTTCCAGGCCATGATCTCCCCGATCATCATCCTGACACTGGCCGTCTCCCTCAAGACCACACTCAACGCGCTGGGTGCCGCAGACTATGTGCACGATCTGATGTACGCTGCCTCTGAGGGCCTTTACAATATGCTGCCCGCCGTCATCTTCCTTGTCGCGTGCGTGCTGGCCTTTGCCTCCGGCACGTCCTGGGGCACGTTCGGCATCCTGATCCCCATTGTCACAGCCATCTTCCCCAGCGACAGCGCGCTGCTCTACATCGGTATTTCCGCCTGCTGCGCGGGCGCCGTGTGCGGCGACCACTGCTCCCCCATCTCCGACACGACCATCATGTCCTCCGCCGGTGCGCAGGTGGAGCATGTCAACCACGTCGCCACGCAGCTGCCCTATGCCATCACGGTCGCGTGCCTGAGCTTTGTGTGCTTTGTGCTCGCGGGCTTTATCCAGAACTGGATCGTCTGCCTCGCCATCGGCGTCGTGCTGACGGTCGGCACGCTCTTCGCCATCCGCAATGTCGAGGCACAGAAGGCGCGCTTCAAGGATTAACTTTGCTCTCTACTCTCTTTTCTCTCATAGGAACGGGGCGAACCGGTCGGTTCGCCCCGTTCCCCCTTATATTCTCCGCTTTGCAATCCCTAAAAAGCATGGTATACTGAGTATAACACTTAACTTCGGAGGACGTTTCCATGAGTATTGTCGTGATGGGCGCGGTGTTTGTCGATATCAAGGGCTATCCCCTCTCTTCCTACATCCCCGGCGGGCGCAACGCGGGCCGCGTCGTGCAGGTGCACGGCGGCGTGAGCCGCAACATCGTCGAGGACATCGCGAACGTCGAGCTGCGCCCGACGTTCGTGAGCCTTGTCGACAACACGAGCGCGGGCGCGGACATCGTCAAAAAGCTCCAGAGTCACAAGGTCGACACGCGCTACATCCGCACAACGCCCGACGGCATGGGCATGTGGCTTGCGATCTTCGACAACACGGGCGACGTGACCGCGTCGATCTCCAAGCGCCCCGACCTGAGCCCCATTTCCGACATTCTTGACGAGCAGGGCGATGAAATTTTTTCGCAGGCCGACAGCATTCTGCTCGAGATCGACATGGAAAAGGACATCGTCAAGCGCACGTTCGCGCTGGCGGAAAAGTACCGTAAGCCCGTCTACGCGGTCGTGTCCAACATGAGCATCGCTATCGAGCGGCGCGACTTTTTGCGCTCGGTGCACTGCTTCATCTGCAACCAGCAGGAAGCGGGCATCCTGTTTTCGGAAAATTACGACGGTCTCTCGCCCGACGAAATGCTTCCCATCCTGCGCGACAAAATTCGCGGCGCGCAGATCCACCGCATGGTCGTCACGATGGGCGCTCAGGGTGCGGTGTTCGCCACGCTCGACGGCGAGGACGGCTACTGCCCCGCGAAGAAGGTCGATGTCAAGGACACGACCGGCGCGGGCGACGCGTTTTTTGCCGGCGCGGTCATCGGCCAGACCTACGGCAAAACGATGATGGAATCCTGCGAGATCGGCACGCGCCTTGCTGCGTCCGTCATCACGACGGGCGAAAACGTCTGCCCGCGCTACCTGCCGAGCGAATTCGGGCTGGATGTTTCCGCGCCAGACGACGCGCAGCTCGCGCTCGAGCTTTGATCCCGGCAACTATTAAACACAGTAAAAAGCGAGGGACGCGTAGGCATCCCTCGCTTTTTGTTTTGCTTTTTTACTGCCCGCACAGCGCGCTGCGGTTTTCTTCCGCAAGGCGCAGCGCCGCGTCGCGGTCCACGCCGTAGGCAAAGCGGAACGCATACGGCTTTGTCATCGTGATCGCGCTCACCGTGCCGTCTTTCAGGTAAAACGCAATGTCGCGGACGTCATAGTTTCCGTCGTCCTGCGGCGTCTGCGGCTGCCAGACGTAGGCGCGGTCGAAGTCATACGCAGGCTCACTGTAGCCGCTTTCGTCGCTGTAGCCGTCATAGAGCTCGGACTCGTCTGCCGCGATGCAGTAAAGCGCTTCCGGGTATTCCGTCAGCAGCGCTTTCTCGCTGTCGCCGACCTTGACGCCGCGCGGCGTTCCCACGCCCACAGCGCCAGTGCGCAGATAGCTGATGACCTCGCGCCCTGTTTCAGGGTAGTAATCCGTCCCGACGACGAACTGCGCGTCCGCATCGTAATGGCGTGCAAAGTCATAGGGCAGCATCCCGTCGCTGTCGTAGGTCGTATTCTCCGTTTTCCCGTTCGGCTCGTAGTCCGCCCCAAGGCTCAGGAAACCATCCGGCAACTCCAGCGTGAAGTTCGCGTCCGGCTGCGGCTCGATCGTCAGGTCTTCCTCCTGCATCAGGGGTTCGTCCGGTGCGCCGTCCGGCGTTTCCTGCTTTTCTCCGCAGCCTGACACCAAAAGCGTCAGCGCCGCCAACAGTGCAACAAGCAACAGTCCGGTGTTTCTTTTCATGTTTTCTCCTTTCTCACGGCTCTCGGCCCTTATGCTTCCTTCAGCTTTTCTTCCAGCAGCTTGAAGGCTTCATCCGCCGCTTCCCCGCGAATTTCCTCGCGGGAAGCCGCACCGAAGTCAAAGCGCTCGGCGATTGTCTCCTTGGGCGACGAAAATCCGATGAATACCGTGCCGACGGGATTTCCCCGCTCGTCGCGGTCGGGTCCAGCGACGCCCGTGACGCTGACGGCGCAGTCCGCCGTCGTCGCCTCGCGCGCACCCTCGGCCATTGCGCGGGCGACGGGCGCGGACACCGCGCCGTACTCTTCCAGCATGTCCGCCGGAACGCCGAGCACGCGGTGCTTAACGATATTCGTATAGCTCACGACGCCGCCCATGAACACGCCCGACGCGCCCGGCACATCCGTGATGCGCTTGGCAATGAGGCCGCCGGTGCAGCTCTCCGCCGCGGCGAAGGTCACGCCGCGCGCCTTGAGCGCTTCATAGCAGCGCTGTTCGACTGTTTTTTCTGCCATGATAAGACTTCCTTTCAGAGCTTGATGCGCACGAACTCGCGATTCGTCATTGCGCGGTCGATCAGCCCCTCGATATCAAGGACAGCCTCGGCCTCACGGACCTCGTCGAGGTTCGGCTTCGTGCGCGGATGACGCGGGGTGAAGACCGTACAGCAATCCTCATAGGGTAAGATCGACGTATCGAACGTGCCGATCTTACGGGACAAACGCACGATCTCTTCTTTATCCATGCCGATGAGCGGGCGCAGGACGGGAAGATCGACGACATCCTCGGTCACGCGCAGGGCCTCCATCGTCTGAGACGCGACCTGACCGAGGTTCTCGCCCGTGACGAGCGCCTTGGCCTTGACCTGATCGGCCACACGCTGGGAGATGCGCATCATAAAGCGGCGCATAATGAGCGTGAAGAATTCCTCGGGGCAGTTTCTTCTGATCTCCTCCTGGATCTCGGTAAACGGCACGATCTGCACCGTCAGCCGCCCGCACCAGGGGACTAAGAGCTTGGCAAGGGAAAGCACCTTCTCCTTCGCCTCATCGGACGTGTACGGTGGGGAGAAGAAGTGCACCATTTCGAGCTTGACGCCGCGCTTGGCGATCATGTAGGACGAGACGGGCGAGTCGATGCCGCCGGAGAGCAGGCTGACCGCCACGCCGCCCATGCCGATGGGCAGGCCGCCCGCGCCCTCTTCAGCGGGGCCGTGGACATAGGCCGCATCGTCGCGAATTTCGATATGCACGACGAGCTCGGGGTCGTGGACGTTGACCTCGCACGTCGGGAACGCCTGATGCAGCGCGCCGCCGACCTGCTGGGAGATCTGGATGGACGTCAAGGGGAAGGTCTTGTCGGCGCGCTTGCTCTCGACCTTGAAGCTCCTGGCCGTGCGCATCTCGCACGCAAGGTACTCCTTCGCCGCGGAGATGATCTTCTGGATGTCCTTTTCGCACGGCAGCGCCTTTGAAACGGCGATGATGCCGAAAATCTTCTTGCAGCTCTCAAACGCGGCCTCGATGTCGCACTCGTCGTCCTTGGGCTCGACGTAGATGGTGCTCTGCTTGGAGTAGACGCGGAAATTGCCGCATTTCGACACGCGGCGGTTGACGTTCGACATCAGCTTATCTTCGAAGCTGCGGCGGTTCAGGCCCTTGAGCACGACCTCGCCGAGCTTGCACAGGATCATTTCATGCATTGGTATTGTTCTCCTCATTTGTTATGGCCGCTTCCGCATCGGCGGAAAATGCGGCTGAATTTTCGTTGTCTTCGGATTTGGCAGGCTTTTTCCCTTTGCGGGTGAGCCCCAGTGTAAAGCACAGCGGCTCAACGGCGGCCAGCAGGGCAAAGAGCGCATAGCTGAACATCGTGCCCTCTCCGCTCACCCCGTTGATCCCGACCATGGCGGGCGCCATCGGCAGCTCCCAGATCATCGCAAGGATGCTCCCCGAGCCGAACGGGACAGGCATCACAAGAAGCGAGGCAAGATTCAGCACATAGAGCACGATCGCCGCGTTCCAGCAGCAATTTTTGTCGATGCCCCGCTCCGGCCGCAGGCCCCAGCCGAACAGGAACGAAAGCGCCGCCACATAGGCGACGCCGAGCACCAGCCCGACGGGCGAGGCAAACGTAAAGGACGAGGTCGTCCCCGTGCCTCCAAACGCCGCGAACAGCAGGATAAAAGCCGCGCCCTGAGCGATATGGCTCAAAACGGAAAGCGCGCCAAACTGGATGTAGTCATACCTTTTCATCTCATTCACCCCTGTAAAATATCCGTGTTGCGGTACTGGATGGCCTCGGCCAGATGATGCGCCTCGATCTTCTCGCTGCCGTCGAGGTCGGCGATCGTGCGCGCAACGCGCAGTAATCTATCGTGGCTTCGCGCCGTGAGGCCGAGGCGCTCGAACGCGCCTTTGAGCAGCTTTTCGCCCGCGGCGTCCAGCGTGCAGAACTCGCCCACCATCGCGGGTGTCATTTGCGCGTTGCAGGTGATGTTCGTGCCGGAAAAGCGTTGCTTCTGGATGTCGCGCGCGGCGTTCACGCGCGCTTTGACGTCGGCGGAGGACTCCGCCTTTTCGCGCCGGCGCATGGCTTCGAACTCGACGCTCGGCACGTTGACGTGTAAGTCCATGCGGTCGAGCATCGGGCCGGAGATCTTTTCGACGTATTTTTCCACCTGCTGCTTGGTGCAGTGGCAGCGCCCCGAGGGGTGGCCGTACCAGCCGCAGCGGCAGGGGTTCATCGCGCCGACGAGCATGAAGCGGCTCGGCAGCGTGATGCTGCCCGCGGCGCGGGTGATGGTGACCTCACCGTCCTCGATGGGCGCGCGCAGCACCTCGAGCACGTCGCGGTGGAATTCGGGGAGCTCATCTAAAAAAAGCACACCGTGGTGCGCGAGCGAAATTTCACCGGGCTTGGGCGTCTGCCCGCCACCGGTCATCGCGGAGGCGGAGAGCGTGTGGTGCGGCGCGCGGAACGGGCGGTGCAGCAGCATCGGGTGCGAGCTGTCGGTCAATCCCGCGACCGACCAGATCTCGGTCGCTTCAAGTGCTTCCTTTCGCGTCATGTCGGGCAGGATCGACGGAAGCCGCCGCGCCAGCATGGATTTGCCCGCGCCGGGCGAGCCGATGAGCAGGATATTGTGCCCGCCCGCAGCGGCGATCTCCAGCGCGCGCTTGACATTTTCCTGTCCCATGACGTCGGAAAAGTCGGGGCCGGTCTCGCTCGTCTGCTCCGCCTGCCACTTCGGCTGGGGCGAGAGCTTCTTTTCACCCTTCAAATGCTGCACGAGCGACACGACGTCCGGCACGCCGTAAACGGTCACGCCGTCGGCAAGCGTCGCCTCCGCTGCGTTCGCCGCGGGGACGTAGAGCGTCCTGATGCCCGCGCGCACCGCGGCCATCGCCATCGGCAAAACGCCGTTCACCGCGCGAAGCGTGCCGGTCAGCGAGAGCTCGCCGACAAAGGCCGCGTCCTTCGCGGGGGGCTTGATCTCCTCTGCACTGGCAAGGATGCCGAGCAGGATGGGCAGGTCATAGAGCGTGCCCTCCTTTTTCCGACCCGCGGGGGCGAGGTTCACCGTGATGCGCGAGACAGGGAACTTCACACCGCAGTTTTTCACTGCCGCGCGCACGCGCTCGCGCGATTCCTTGACGGCCGTGTCGCCAAGGCCGACGATGTCAAACGCAGGCAGGCCCCCGGATAAAAAGCATTCCACCGTGACCTCGTAGCCCGAGATGCCCTGAAGGCCGAGCGAGCGCACCGCTGTGACCATACTGTTTTCCTCCCTCTTTCGCATCGAATCGTACAGTTTGCAATCAGTATAGCACATTTTTTGCATCAGGCAAATCCCCCTCCGCGCATTTTTGCACATTTTGCACAAAATCAATAAATCCTCGCAAAAGTTCTCGAAAAATAAAAGAAATTGAACCTATTGTTGCAAAATAGTGAATGTTTTTGCGGGAACAAGGCGTTTACATAGCGAAAAAAGTGTGCTATAGTGTCATCGTTGAATTTTGCGTTCACACGCAGAAGAACCGTTTTCTGACGGTGAAATAAATAGGAGGTTCATTTATGGCAAGAAAAATGAAATCCATGGACGGCAATAATGCTGCGGCTCACGTAAGCTATGCTTTCAGTGAAGTTGCGGCAATTTATCCCATTACGCCGTCCTCCCCGATGGCCGACCTGGTCGACCAGTGGTCTGCAAATGGCCTGAAAAACATCTTCGGCAGCCAGGTCAAGGTCGTCGAGATGCAGTCTGAAGCCGGTGCTGCCGGCGCAGTGCACGGCTCCCTCGGCGCCGGTGCTCTGACCACCACCTACACGGCCTCTCAGGGCCTGCTGCTGATGATCCCGAACATGTACAAGATCGCAGCTGAGCAGCTCCCCTGCGTGTTCCACGTCTCCGCCCGTACTGTTTCGACCCACGCGCTGAACATCTTCGGCGATCACTCCGACGTCATGGCCTGCCGCCAGACCGGTTTCGCCATGCTGTGCGAGGGCAACGTGCAGGAAGTGATGGATCTCTCCCCCGTGGCACACCTGGCCGCGCTTTCCGGCAAGGTCCCGTTCATCAACTTCTTCGACGGTTTCCGCACCTCCCACGAGATCCAGAAGATTGCCGTGTGGGATTACAAGGATCTCGCCGACATGTGCGACATGGACGCTGTCAAAGCGTTCCGCGAGCACGCCCTCAACCCCGAGCATCCCGCCATGCGCGGCTCCCATGAGAACGGTGATACGTTCTTCCAGCACCGCGAGGCCTGCAACCAGTACTACGACGCTCTCCCCGAAGTCGTGGAAAAGTACATGGGCAAGATCAACGAGAAGCTCGGCACCGACTACAAGCTCTTCAACTACTACGGCGCGCCCGACGCTGACCGCGTCATCATCGCGATGGGCTCCATCTGCGACGTGGCCGAGGAAGTCATCGACTACCTCAACGCCCATGGCGAGAAGGTCGGTCTCATCAAGGTCCGTCTGTACCGCCCGTTCAAGGCTGAGCGCCTGATCGAGGCCATCCCCGCCACCGCCAAGAAGATTGCGGTCCTCGACCGCACCAAGGAGCCCGGCGCGCAGGGCGAGCCCCTCTATCTCGACGTCGTCACCGCGCTGGCCAACGCCGGCATCACCGACAAGACCGTCATCGGCGGCCGTTACGGTCTCGGCTCCAAGGACACCCCGCCCGCTTCCGTGTTCGCTGTTTACACCGAGCTTGCCAAGGCGGAGCCCAAGCGTCAGTTCACCATCGGCATCGTCGATGACGTGACGAACCTCTCCCTGCCCGAAGACAAGAACTGCCCGAACACCGCAGCCGAGGGCACCATCGAGTGCAAGTTCTGGGGTCTCGGCGGCGACGGTACCGTCGGCGCGAACAAGAACTCCATCAAGATCATCGGCGACCACACCGACAAGTACGTCCAGGCCTACTTCCAGTATGACTCCAAGAAGACCGGCGGCGTGACGATCTCCCACCTGCGTTTCGGCGACAAGCCCATCCGCAGCCCCTACTACATCAACAAGGCCGACTTCGTCGCCTGCCACAACCCCAGCTACATCACCAAGGGCTTCAAGATGGTCAACGACGTCAAGCCCGGCGGTGTGTTCATGATCAACTGCCAGTGGGACTTCGATGAGCTGAACCATCACCTCAAGGCGGACGCCAAGCGCTACATCGCCAAGAACAACATCCAGCTCTACACCATCAACGCCATCGACCTTGCCATCAAGATCGGCATGGGCAAGCGCAACAACACCATCCTCCAGTCCGCGTTCTTCTCCCTGGCGAAGGTCATGCCCGAAGAGCAGGCCATCCAGTACATGAAGGACGCCGCGACGCACTCCTACCTGAAGAAGGGCCAGGACGTCGTCGATATGAACCACAAGGCCATCGACCTCGGCGCCACCGCCTACACCAAGATCGACGTTCCCGCCGATTGGGCGAACGCTGTCGACGCTGACGAGGCCGTCTCCTACGAGGGCAAGCCCGAGCTCGTCGAGCAGGTCAAGAACATCCTCGATCCCGTGGACAAGATGGACGGCGACAGCCTGCCCGTTTCCGCCTTCATGCCTCACGTGGACGGCCAGTGGGAGCTCGGCGCTGCCGCTTACGAAAAGCGCGGCGTTGCCGTTTCCGTTCCCACGTGGGACGAGACGAAGTGCATTCAGTGCAACAACTGCGCTTACGTCTGCCCGCACGCCACCATCCGTCCCTTCGCTCTCACCGAGGAAGAGGCCAAGAATGCTCCTGCCAATGCCAAGATCGTCGACATCAAGGCCGGCAAGGGCAAGGGTGTTTACAAGTACACGATGGCCATCTCCCCGCTCGACTGTATGGGCTGCGGCGTTTGCGTCGGCCAGTGCCCGGTCGGTGCTCTGACCATGGTCGGTCAGGAGAGCGAGCTTCCCGAGCAGGATGTGTTCAACTACTGCGTCTCCAAGGTCTCCGACAAGAAGGATATGCAGGATCTCACCGTCAAGGGCAGCCAGTTCAAGCAGCCCATGCTCGAGTTCTCCGGCTCCTGCGCAGGCTGCGCCGAGACCAGCTATGCCCGTCTCGTCACTCAGCTCTTCGGCGACCGTATGTACATCTCCAACGCCACCGGCTGCTCGTCCATTTGGGGTGGCCCCGGCGCTACCTCTCCGTACTGCACGGATAAGAACGGCCACGGTCCGGCTTGGTGCAACTCCCTGTTCGAGGACAACGCCGAGCACGGCTTCGGTATGTATGTCGGCCAGGAGAAGATCCGCGAGGATCTGATGGCCAAGACCGAGCAGCTCCTTGCCATCGAGTGGGCACAGCCCGCACTGAAGGAAGCCGCTCAGAAGTGGCTCGACACCAAGGACGATGGCAACGCCAACGCCGAGGCCACGAAGGAATACGTCGCGGCTCTGCAGGCGAACATCGCCACCGTCGACGAGCTGGCCGCTGTGCCCAAGTTCGCTGAGCACGCCGCCGAACTCAAGGCCAAGGGCGAGAAGTTCTGCGACTGCGATGCCTGCAAGCTTGTTGCTGAGATCCTCGACAAGAAGGATTACCTCTCCAAGAAGTCCGTGTGGATCTTCGGCGGCGACGGTTGGGCTTACGATATCGGCTTCGGCGGCGTGGACCACGTGCTTGCTCAGAACAAGAACGTCAACGTCTTCGTCTTCGATACCGAGGTCTACTCCAACACCGGCGGTCAGGCCTCCAAGGCTTCCAACATCGGTCAGGTCGCTCAGTTCGCGGCTGCCGGTAAGGAGACCAAGAAGAAGAGCCTTGCTGAGATCGCGATGAGCTACGGCTACATCTACGTCGCGCAGATCGCCATGGGCGCCAACCCGGCCCAGACCATCAAGGCCATCACCGAGGCTGAGGCTTACAACGGCCCGTCCCTGATCATCGGCTATAGCCCCTGCGAGATGCACTCCATCAAGGGCGGCATGATCAACTGCCAGAAGGAAATGAAGAAGGCTGTCGAGTGCGGCTACTGGAACCTGTTCCGCTTCAATCCTGCGGCTGACAAGAAGTTCACGCTCGACTCCAAGGCTCCTGCCGGCGGTTACCGTGAATTCCTGATGAACGAGGCGCGTTACAGCCGCCTGACCCGCGAGTTCCCCGAGCGTGCGGAGGGTCTCTTCACCCGCAACGAGGACGCGGCCAAGGAGCGTTACGAGCACCTCACCAAGCTCATCGACCTGTACGACAAGCAGTAATTGCTGTTCCTACGGTATGAAAAAGGAGCACCCTTTCGGGTGCTCCTTTTTTGCGTTATTTTGTGTTACTTTATGTCTGCATTCAGCAGCTTTTCGCCAACAATCGCCATCCGCGCATCGGTCATTTCCAAATCGCTGGAAATGAACTCCACGATGCGCGTGCCGCTCGTGATGAGCCAATGGTCAAGCCACTGCTCCTCTTCCTCGTCGTAGAGCTGCCACGCCCGCTCTGCGCCCCACGGCGCAGCGTCGGTCTCACGGTAAGCCCAAGGTGATGGATTCGGGTCGCCATCAACGTATGCTCGCTGGCGATAGTTCAGCTCAGCGGCAAGGCAGCGGTCGAACCATAACGTAAGGTACACATCGCTGACGCTGTAATGAATCCATGCGGGATTGCCGCGCGCTGTCTCCGGATGCTCCGGATCATCCAAGCTGGCAAGCACATCGTCCTGCCATCCACCGCGCTGAGAAGCAAAAGGCGAGGACATTTCCCAGCTCAAGCACGACCAGCGCGCGTTTTCATCCGCTACGCCGAGGTCAGAGAGGTAGAGCGGCAGCGCGTCGTGATATATGGTCGCGCGGTATTCCTCGTCGTACAACTCTGCTGGAACTTCGTCGCTTACAAAAAGTCCGTTCCGTTCCATGGCAAGCAGTGTTCCCACCGCGGCCAATACGACCGCCGCCGTCACGCAGGCCGTGACGATGCAGCGCTTCGCCCTGCCCGCACCGGTTTTCACCGCCGAATAGGTGAGAAACATCGCAGCAAACGGCGTGATCCCGCACAGGATCGCGGCAAGGTAAAGCCTCCCCATACTGCTGCCGCCGGTCCCCAGCAGGGCTCTCACCAAAATGCCGAAAAGTGTCAGCAGCAGCGCCGCGCGCTCCAGTATCTGGAGCCAGAGGCGCGACTTTGCAGGCAAAAAGCGATGTTCCTCTCTCGCCGTGCGCGTCGCCTTCCGATACCAGCTGTTATAGCAGATAAGGTCAGTCCCGCAGATCAGCGTGACAACAGGCGAAATACATGACAAAAAATCCCCCATTCCATAGATAAGCGTATTCAGAGGGTCTGTTTTCAGGCCGGTCAGGATATCCCAGATCCTGAGGAGCATATAGCCGAACCAAAAAATCATCATACTGTGGTAATATTTGAGTGCGCGGTGCATCGCGTCCACCTGCAAAACAGGGTCAGTCTCAACATCCACAGCATTTTCATCCGTTGTGCAGAGCACATGGCGGGTTCTCCCGCCAAGGCCGCCGCCCTCGCCCTCGGCTCCGTCTCCCCAGAAGGTCAGATCACCAACGCCCGCTGACTGCTGCCAGCCTGCCTGTGCACAGTACTCGAGGAAAACATCTTCGCCGTCTGCACCACCGTCATCAGGATAATAGGTGACGGCAAAGCGCAGCTTCTGCGGCTTGATGCGGCGGTAGCGGATGAACAGGCCCACGCGGTCGGGCGCCCAGCCCTCCGCCGCCATGCGCTCAAAGTGGCGCGCAAGGCCCTCGGTGTCGTAAAAAGAATAGGGATTCAGCTCCCGTTTGGTGTTGCGCATCAGAAAAACCTCTCTTTCTCTCATTTCTCGCCGCCCACGATAGGGCGTTATCTCTCAAATAGCTTCTCGTAGTCCCGCACCTGTGCTTGCAGGCGCTCCACCTCGTTTTGCAGCAGCGTTTTTCCCTCCGCTGTGAGCTGATAGCTGCGCCGCCGCCCCTCCGCGCGCGTTTCGACGATATACCCCGCCGCCAGAAACTGCTCGAGCAGGTTGTAGAGCGTCCCCGGGCCGACGGCCACGCGCCCGCCCGTCAACTCGTTCACGCGCGCCATCACGTCCATGCCGCAGCACTCCTCGCGCAGACATAGCAGGATGTAAAACATCTGCTCGGTCAGCGTGCTGAATTTCTCCCGCGCCATTGTCGGCCCCCTTTTATCGATATTCGATATTCTTGAGGAGAGTATATTATCGAATATCGATATTGTCAAGAGGGAGATTTTCTTTTTCAAAGAAAGACTCCCTCTTGTTCGCACAGGTGCGAGAGATTTGCGGCACTGGTGCCGCGGGGAAGGCAGCGCCGTAGGCGCTGCACGGGATAAGGGGGATATTCTCTCACGTGAGAGAATATCCCCCTTAAACCCCCAAGAGAACGCAAGGGGCCTTGCCCCTTGACCCCGCACATTGGCAGTTTGCAGCTTGAAGGACTGCACACGCTGCGCAGTGCGGGTGCGGTGTACATGGCTTCGCCATGAATCCCTGCGAGTCGTGACCGCTTGCAACCGCGCCTTACTATCGTGAGGCGCGAGTGACGTTTGCTTGGCGGCGGACTGCGTGCCGAATGCGGCATTGCTTCGCTCGCCGCATTGTGGAGACTGGCGGTAGATGGGAATTACTGCGCACTTCTACAAGATGGGCAGAGCGGCAGCGGATAATAGGAGTAGAGGCAAATCGTATCGCAATGCTAACGCGGCTTTGCCGCGCGCAGGCATTCCCATTCCGGAGGGAAAAAGGTGATTCAAGCTCCAGACTGCCAATCTAATCCCTTTCTCTTGGGGGTGTAAGGGGGATATTCTCTTTCGAGAAAGAGAATATCCCCCTTATCCGCGTCCCCCACACGGTGTGGGGAAAACCCCGCAGCGCTTTTGCGCTGCCATTTTATCCCGCGAGGGAAAAGATAAGAAAAGGGCATCTTTCGCCCTTTTCTTTTTTTGTCCATTGCTATAATGGACTTCCATTGAGGGAGGTGTGCCATGGTCATCTACATAGAAAGCGTCTTCGCGTTCAACGTTCTCGTCGACTATCTGCTGCTGTTCGGCGCGGCGAGAGTCGCAGGGCGGACAGTCGCGCGGAGAAGACTTTTGCTCGGCGCGGCGGTCGGCGGTATTTATGCGGCAGTGCAGCTCTTTTTGCCGAAAAGCGTCGTTTTGTTGCTGCTTGGGCTCGCTTTGATGGGCGCGGCGGCGTATCGCGGCAGTGGGCGGGCGGTCAAGCTGACGCTGCTGTTTTTCCTTGCCTCGTGCGGCCTCGCTGGCGTGGTGATGCTCTTAGGGCAGAGTCTGGGGTCGATGGCGCGCCTTGCGCGCGGCGTGGTGACAGCAGACCTGCCGTGGGGCGTCTTCCTGATCGCGGCGGGGACGTCGTATTTGCTGCTTTCCGTCGTGTTCCGCTACGGCGCGGCGCGGACAGGGAGCGAGACGGCGGATGTGGTCATCGCCTATCGAGGAAAAACGGCCCGCGTGCGGCTGCTGCGCGACACGGGCAACACGCTCTGTGACCCTGTGACGGGCCTCGGCGTGCCGGTCATCGACCGTCACGCACTGGGAGACCTCATCAGCGAAGAAGAGACCGCGACGCTGCCGCATATTGCGTATTGCAGCGTCGGCAATGCGGATGGAACGCTGCCGCTGCTGCGCTGTGAAGCAATAACGGTTGACGAAATCAAACTCGGCCCGCGCGCCGTTGCCCTGGCGGAGCACCCGCTCGGCGACGGCGGTGCATATGCGGGACTGTGGTGCGAAGGATGCGAAAAGGGGGAGAAGCATGGAGAGCTTGCTCAAAACGCTGTGGCGTAGACTGCGCTTTTATCTCATCGACTGGGGGCTCATCGCGCGGCGGGGAATTTTCTACATCGGCGGCAGCGATACGCTCCCGCCGCCGCTCGAGCGGGAGAAGGAAGCTGAGCTCATCGCGCGCATGGATGAAGGCGACGAGAGCGTGCGCGGCACGCTCATTGAGCACAACCTGCGGCTTGTCGCCTACATCGCGCGCCGGTTTGAAAATACCGGCATCAACATCGAAGACCTCATCTCCATCGGTACGATCGGGCTCATCAAGGCAGTGAACACGTACCGCAGCGACAAGAACATCAAGCTCGCGACCTACGCCTCGCGCTGCATTGAAAATGAGATACTCATGCACCTGCGCAAGACCGCGCCGCAGAAGTCCGAGGTCAGCTTTGACGAGCCGCTCAACACCGACTGGGACGGAAACGAGCTGCTGCTCTCCGACATTCTCGGCACCGACGAGGACCTTGTCTTGAAGCCCATTGAGGACGATGTCGACCGCCAACTCCTGATGGACGCGGTCGACAAGCTGACCGCGAGGGAGAGAACAATCATCACGCTGCGCTTTGGCCTCGGTGGACGGGAGGAAAAGACGCAGAAGGAGGTCGCCGACCTGATGGGCATTTCGCAGAGCTATATCTCGCGCCTTGAGAAGCGGATCATCGTGCGGCTGAAGAAGGAAATCCTCAAAATGAGTTGACAAGCGGCGCAAAAAACGGTATGATTCAGCGTGACAAATGCGAAGAAGAGGAGCAGTATCCGCATCTGAAAGCGAAGAGAGAGGGCGGCCGGTGTAAGCCCTTGTGCAGGATGTGGGGAAGTCGCCTTGGAGCTGCCGCGCTGAAAAGAGAGTAAGCCGGACGGGAACTCCCGTTACAGAGGCATGAGTGTCCGCACAATGCGGGAATCCAGGTGGTACCACGGTCATTGATCGCCCTGAGCAGTCAAAGCTGCTCAGGGCGTTTTTATTTTGGGGAGGGGACAATGGAACAGTATATCTTTGCGCCCACGGTCTGCGGGGCGGAGCTGGAGGAAGAACTTGCCGCGGCGATCGAAAAGCGGACGGAGATATTCTCACGCGCATCGCTCCCGGGGATGTGGAAAAAAACGGACGCCCTCAATCGCTATGCGGCGCGGGGCAGCAGGCGGAAAGGAATTTTACGCAAGGTCCTTCCGTGGGTGCTGATCCTCGCGGGACTTTTTCTGGCGATCCCGGGGGTGATGGAGCCAAAGGAGCTGCGCACACCGCTCATTGCGGGCGCCTTCTTTATGTTATTGGGCATTTCAAGCCTTCTGCGGCAGCGCCCTGCGCGGAGGAAAGGCTCGTTCCGCCGAGCGGCGGCTGGAATGCTGCAAAATACGAGCGGCCTTGCGGAAGCGAGCGTGCAGGTCGTTTTTGACGACGAGGGGATGAAGGTCATCACGCAGGACAGTACGCGCACCGTGCCGTATGAAGAGATGGAAATGCTCATCGAAACGCCGCAGCTGTATCTTTTGACCTACGGCGGGAAGGCGACGCTTTTGCAGAAGAAGGATCTGACGGACGATACGCAGGCGTTCGTCGGATTTCTGAGCGCTCATGCGCTCAATGTGTACCAAACGGAAAATAGATAAGATCATTATTAGAGTTTCAAGATAGGAGAAAACCAATGAAAGAATTACCCAAGATCTATGAGCCCCAGCAGGTCGAGGGCCGCATCTATCAGATGTGGATGGACCACGACTGCTTCAAGGCCGAGCCCGACCCGGACAAAAAGCCGTTTTCCATCGTCATGCCGCCGCCGAACGTCACCGGCCAGCTGCAC
>OJJU01000165.1_pt1 | contig 29407 bp, 16 predicted proteins | sample 1596141 | NCBI WGS metagenome assembly OJJU01 (sample SAMEA4350150, study PRJEB24818) | metagenome | biome: human; feature: gut; material: faeces | place: Denmark | collected 2013-09
GCTCATTACCGACCGTGACATAGATGCTTTGGTAGCCGAAAACCAATCTCGCTACAACGAAATCTACGGGCCTTACGACCCGTGGACAGGCATCGGCTGCTACGATTTTGAGTCACGAGTCTGTCTCGAAATACCCGACTTCATCATACCCAAGATGTACGTTCCCAAGGAGTGTATGCGCACCCTCCTTTACAAGAACCTGCAGCACTACGGTACATTGAAGGACGTTCTCATCCATGTCCTCCGCAAGGACTACGACGAAGACTCGCCCGACACTCAGAAACTACGCGCCCTCCTCACATTTGAGATTTTCAAGGTACGTTTCCGTGAAGACCCCGAGTTTGCCCTTTTCTGTACTGATAAGATTGAGGACAAGAACACGGGCGATATGATTCCCTTTCGTCTTAACTACCCACAGCGACGGCTCATCGCACTCTTCGAGAAGCTGCGCCACGAGAAGAAAGCCATACGTGTCGTTATCCTTAAGGCTCGTCAGTGGGGCGGCTCTACGCTCACGCAGCTATACATCAAGTGGATGCAGGACTTCCGTCACGACGGATGGAATGCCATTGTTCTCTCACAGGTCAAGTCTACATCAAAGAAGATTAAGGCTATGTACCGCAAGGCTGTTGAGCGTCAGAAGGGTTGGACTATCGGACACCCGGGCACACAGCTCATGCTCTCGCCCTACGAAAACTCACCCGACGACTTCATCGTCACCGACGGCAATAAGGCTTTGCGCCGCTCCACTCTTACCGTTGCCTCCTTCGACAACTTCGATGCCGTCCGTGGCAACAACTTCCACTGCGCCCACTATTCCGAGGTTGCCTATTGGAAGAAGACACCCGAGCACGACCCCGAAGGCGTTATCTCGTCTATCTCTGGCGGTATCCACAATATTGAGGACAACATCGAGGTCTTCGAGTCTACTGGACGTGGCGCTTCTGGTTTCTTCTACGACCGTTGTCAGCTTGCCATGGATCCGTCCAACAACGATGCCTACGCCTTTATCTTCATCCCTTGCTTCATCATCGAGAACGATATGGAGCCTGTCGAAGATGTTCGGGCTTTTGCCGAGTGGCTGCTGCGCAACAAAGACCGCTCCACATGTCCTAAAGGCTTTCGCGAAACGGGCAAGTTCTTTTGGCGTATGTGGGAAAAGGGAGCTTGTTTCCAGGCTATCAACTGGTATCGCAATTTCCGCAACAAGTTCAAGACTCATGCTTTCTGCGCCACTGAGGCTCCTATCGACGAGGAGGAGGCTTTCCGCAATTCCGGCAACCTTGTCTTTAATCCTTATTCTATCGACGACCTGCGTCATGGCGAAGTCAAGAAGCCCAAGTTCCTTGCCGACATCGTCACCTCTGGCAAGAAGTCTTACGACACCATACGCAACTCCAAGATTACCATTCGTGATGATGGCGAGGGCGAACTCAAGATTTGGAGTCTGCCCAACAATCAGATTCTGCGTGTTTCCGACCGCTACGTTGTCAGCGTCGACATCGGTGGCAAATCCTCTACTTCCGACTACACCGTTATGACCGTACTCGACCGTATGGGCATGATGCCTTCTGTCAAGGACAAGCCTCGTGTCGTGGCTCGCTACCGTGGACACTGCCGTCACGACGTGCTTGCATGGAAGGCAGCAGCTCTCGCTCACTATTACGACGATGCTCTCCTTGTCATTGAATCCAATACCGCCGACCGTGAGAAGAACAATAATACCGAGGGCGACCATTTCGGCTCTATCATCAACGAGATTGCCGACTACTACCCCAATCTCTATCAGCGCCGTTCTTCTCCCGAAGACACCGCTGGCAACGTCCTCGCCAAGTACGGCTTTCAGACAAATAAGATTACCAAGGGTTGGCTCATTGACAATCTCGAAGCTTTCGTCGACGACCGACTCTGGCACGAACCCGACACCGAAATGTATCACGAGCTGCGCATATACGAGCGCAAGGAGGATGGCTCGCTTGGCAACATCGAAGGCTCAGGCAATCACGATGACGTGCTCATGTCCACCGCTATTGCCCTCTACGTCTCCACCAACGAAATGGAACTCCCACGCTGGCGCACCGACGAAGGCCTTAAGCATCACTCCGACGGAGTACGCACCGAAGCCTCAATCTAAGAGCACCCAAATGCTCATCATCACCCAAAATTTCCCCAAAGGCTCAGAAAGGTCCAGTCGTCCCAGTAAGGCTCAGTAAATAATTAAAAATCACTCTCACTATGCAAAAGTCACTATCTTTCAACAAAGGCATCACCACATCGCCGTCCGACCACCTGTCCGACGACACCGAACTTTCCGCCTCACGCGACCTTATCTTCCGTAATGGCGAGATACAACCCCTACGACAGGCAGCAGCCTTCGGACAAACCGACCACCAGTTGCTCTATATCCACAAAGGAGCCGACTACACCAACGCCATCACATACGATGGCACCAACCTTTATTGGGGAGCGCTCGACACGGACAGTGGTGCTATCAGCAAAAACGAAGATAAGTTCTCCGTAGGTACAGTATCTGATATTTCATCAGTTGGCAACACCCTCGTCGTAGCCACCGATGAAGGCATATATTATATATTATATAAGGGGGGAAAGTACATTGGTCTCGGTAATAACATACCTTTGGCTGAAATAGATTTTGATTTTAAAAACATAACGTTTGATATGAAATTCGAACAATCTTCGCGTACTCCATGTAATTACAGCAATTGTGTTAGCCAACTGTCTGACGAAAAAGCCTACTATGGAGCAAAACACGAATTTATGTCTGCTGGAGGCTCTGCTCCAAGCGGGTATAAAACAACGTCTGTATATCATCGTTATAAAATAATAGATTCCTCGAAAGAAAGTGATTTCCAAGATACCATACAGGGACATGTCGCACAAGCGATTAATTGGGTTAAAGAAAAAGGTGTTTTTGCTTTCCCGTTTTTCTTGCGATACGCATACAAGTTATACGATGGCTCATATACAAGAATATCTCCTCCTATAATTTGTTACCCATCAGTTAATCGGAATTTCCACATGTGCCATTATGTTTGGGATTCCATAAATAAGGTTTTTTCATATTCCACAAGTGGAAGCACATACGGAACAAACGAATTCTATTTTATCGAATTTGCCGAATTGAAATATAAATTTGGATTAGGCGCTCAAAACAAATTGAAAAATTGGTCAGATATAATCAAAGGTATTACAGTCTTTGCTACCGAACCGGTACTGTCTTTCCATATTGATAGAGGTTGGAAAATAGTTGAAGCTAACGATACTAACAAAAGACCTCTTTTTAACAAAGCGTTTCTTACGTATAAAGAGAAACTTTTCAACTATAATGACGACACCTCAACACAAAATTGGAATGGCAAGGATGGAGGTAGATATATTGCAAAACAGCAGATTCAGCCGACATATCGTGATGATAATGATATAATCGATGAATTGTTAACGCGTACGCAGTTTTACAAATTGTTTACAATTCCTTTAACTGAGTTTGACGACGAATGGCACACAACGGCATCTGGGTCTTCCGGTGATAAGATACGTATCAATCAAGGATTGCTTTTAAATCTTGCACAACAGGAGCAACTCCTTAATGATGATTATTATGGGTGGTGCAAGCTTAGTGCTGCCAAATGTATTACGTACAACAACCGTATTAATCTGATTGGTGTCAAACGCTTTCCTGTAAAACGGATTGACTTTAGTTTTAGCATGGCGGTGAATTACGGAGAAACCAGCACTCAATATGTTCATATCGTTTCCGATAAAATGGACACTTGGATTGGAACAAATTTTATTGTTTCATCAGACACAGATAGCGGAAGTTGGTTCTATTATCCAGATCCAAACGCTACGGAGTTTGTAACAAAAGAAAATGGAGGCCTTTTCAAGAGAATTCCGTTACAACAACATCCCAGACTGCATGGAGCTTATGCGTTTTCCGAACTTCCTTGTGGTAAGAAGACAGTGTTTAACGAACAAGTTGATACTACAAGTTACACCTCCCCCTACGAAGTCCTCGACTCCCAAATCTTCACCTCCGTTGTCAACAACCCCTTCGTCTTCCAGGCATCGGGCGACAACACCGTAGGCACTGGCTCTATCCTCGGCATCGCTGCCAACACCGAGCCTATATCACAGGGACAGTTCGGACAGTATCCGCTCATCGTCTTCACTACTGAAGGCATATACGGATTGTCTGTCAACTCCGAAGGACTCTACTCAGCGTCCTACCCCATTTCGCGCGAAGTCTGCAACAATCCCGAGTCAATAACGCCCACGGGCAATGTCGTCTACTTCACCTCCGACAAGGGACTCATGGCTGTTTCTGGCGGCACTGTACGTTGCGTCAGTCCACAACTCTCGGGAGCCAATCCGCCGTACTCTGACGCTACCGTTAGTTTCCTTACCTTCGTACGCAATGCATTCCTTGCCTACGACTATCGCGACTCGCTGCTGTACATCTACAACGTCAGCTACGACTACGCATACGTCTATAATCTTCTTGACGGAACCTTCGCCACCATATCCCTCGGCTCTAAGCGCATACAGCGAGCGGTCTCCAACTATCCCGACACGCTCCTACAGGATGCCGACAACAACGTCTATTCCTTCAGCAAGATACCTGTTGCCCAAGCCGACACTCAGACGTATTCCGGTACGTTCACCACACGTCCCCTCAAACTCGGCTCGTCCATACAGCTCAAGACCATCCATCAGATAGTCCATCTGTTCAACTCCGCCGACGGCACACTCAAGCTGCGGGTCTACGCCTCCAACGATTGCCGTAATTGGGTCGAACTACACTCTCTGCACGGCAAGCCATGGAAGTACTACCGCTTCAGCTACACACTCTCCAATATCTCGGCATCCGACACATTCGCTGGCACAGTAATAGACTTTGCCCCACGATTCACCAACAAGATAAGATAACGACCAATTCTCCAAGGGCTCAGCATCATCACCCTATAGCAATGGCTTAGAAAGGCTTAGTCGGCTCAGCAAGGCCCATAAACAATCACCATCACCAAAGGCTCAGTCGGCCCAGTAAGGCCCAGAAAGGCTCATTACCCATTATCAAAAAAAAGGAGTGCCAGCGCCTCACGGCTCCGACACCCCCATACCAATATAAAAAACTACTTTCCTTGTTAATCAATAACCTAATAAACCTTAAATCTTAAAAACGAAAACACAAAACCTAATATGTAGCAGTACAAATGTAACAATCCGTTCACATTTGGTATCAGCATCATTATCAATATTACAGGCATTCCTGCCTTCAAGTATTCCTTCCATTTTCCCGTCTTTCCCCACATAATCCCGAACATCGCAAACAGCATACCCGACATTCCTACGGTCGGTTTGTCTGCCCACATAGGCATCCAGCTTGCTGCGACGGCTATCACATAGCCTCCTGCCACGTTCATACGTTGTCTTACGCTCCATAGCACAAACAGGTTTGCAGCCATGTGCCAGACGTTGGCGTGAAGAAAACTATAAGTGAAGTGGGGTAGCAGTCCGCTGTGTGCACTGAACCCCTCCAGTCTACTGCCTGCCGTCAGCAGCACGATGCTTAGAGCCGTCAGCAACAGCTTTGCTCTTACGTCCACTTCCATACACTTCACCATGCCTGAAATCCTTACCATAAAGTCTGCATTTTACAAACGTGTCCTTAATAGTGCGGGGAGCCATGAAGAACTCCGGCGCTGGCTGAGATACTATTATAGGGCATAAAAACCATAGCGATTTGCCTATATACTCCTTTCTCTGAGTCAGCTCCTGCATCCTCTCAAACAGCGAGTAGTACAGTCTCTGCTTGTTGCTGCCCAATGCGTTCACTATCGAGAAGTCACCCACAACCATTCTTCTCAGCTTCTCATAAGCCTCCTTAGCCGTGACATAATACCGTGGAGCAGGATGCTTCGCTATCTTGTCCCATACCTCCTGCTGGCTCCAGCATTTCGGATACACATCGCGATAGGCTTTTGCCAAGTCTTCACGTTGCATACGGGTTATATCATAATTTTGTTTGGTCATAGGGTTATGGTTTTCTGATACAAAAATACGCAAACTTAGCCATATAACCAAGTTTGCGTATCAAAATAAACAATAATTAACAATTACATCCCCCTCACCAAAGGCTCAGAGAGGCTTAAGAAGGCTTAGTTAGGCTCACACTCTCAGCCTTAATCATTACTAACCTTATCCATCTGCTCCACAGCCTTCTGCATTATCATTTCGATGTTCTTGTTGGCAAAGTCCACCTGCTTCTTGTCGTCAGCGTTCAGACGCTTCATCTTGTTCCAGCGCTTCATCTGCTTCTCGGCATCTTTAATGATACGGATTCTCGCATAGTCAGCCCCCTGCTCAAATCTGTGTCTGTCGGCAGCATTACGTATTCTCTCCGTCAGCGGAACGTTCTTGTTCTTCAGCATCGAGTAGTTGCTCATGTTCTTCTCCATGCTTTCCTTATAGCTATACCACTTCGCTTTCGTTCTCGCCATGCTCGTCTGTTCCGAAGGAGTGTACATCAGCGAGCGCAAGAATGGTATATCCTTGGTCTCTATCTCCTGCTCGCGTCCGTCAGCATACTTCAGTACCAGTCCCGTTCCACGGGTCATGAATGTGGCAGCGCCACCGCCAATCGTTCCTATGATGTGGTTCAGCATTGCAGGGTCAGTAGCCTCGTCAAGCAGACTGTTGCCCCTCATGTTTTCGTTGCCGGGAGCCACGTCGTTAGTCCTGGCATTCACCCACTTGTTCAAGTCCATCAGCTTCTCGGGAGTTCCGCTGTAGGCATTCATCCATGCAGGACGATTCTCCGTATAGTCACCTTCTCTGCGTATCGGAGCACCCTTCCAGTCGCTGTTAAGCCACCATTCCACAAATGGAGCAGCAGCAGTAGGCAGCACACCCTTTAAGGTCTCCTTTCCTGGTTCCTTATCAAAGGCCGATGTGTTCGTGAAGTCCACTACTGGCAGCAGCTGCGACATACAGCCCACAGCGTCCATTGCTACATCTCTCGTGCTCTTCACGTTCTTTGCTGTAGTCATACCCGCTGCAATATCGCCAAGTCCGTAGAACGCCCTCAGCTCAATGGCAAGCGGAATGGTCACGAACTTACCGCCACCTTTATATATACACAGGTTGTTTCTCCTTATGTATTCGGGTAGCTCGCCGTATGGGTCTTTTACGCCCTTGCGCTCCTTCTCGTCCTCGTTCGCAATCATGGCGTTATTCACGGCAGCAGCCAGTATGCCCAGCCCGAAAGGCATAGCCATCATTGAGGCGATAGTACCCACAGGTGCCTTCTTCACGTTATTCATAAGCAAGTGCGTACTCTGCACGCCAGCGTTGAAGAACATCGAGTAGTTTCTCAGATAGCTCGCTATAAAGCCATACACATTTCTGCGCATTTCCTTTCCTGCTCCCATCTCTCCGTTCTTGAACGTCTTTATTGCGTCGCCCGAGCCGTGACGGTTGAAGTTCGTCGACACCTGCTTGGCATCGTAGGCGCTTCTCACAGCCGAGCGTCCGAGGTCTCTTGACGTGCAGAAGGTCGCAAATCTCGCCATGTTCTCTGCCATCTCGTTCAGGTTCTCAACGTTACCTACGAGGACGTCACGAAGCATCTTGCCTGCCTTCGACACATTGCTGCGCTCACGGCTCACGTCACGCTTGTATTCCTTTTCCCACTCTTGCATCGTCTTCACCTGCACCCAGCCTGTCTCACCGCCGTTCTGCATAAACTCCTTGAAGTAGCGCTCCATCTTCGAGTCGCCCAGCGTACCCTCTCTGTATCGTGCGTACAGACCTATACCCACGCCTTCCTTCAAGTCCTTCCACTTCAAGTTCTTCAATGCGCCTGCACCTTCGTTGTAGAATATGTTCAGAGGGTTTAGCTCTGCATAATATCTCGCCCACTTCAAGCCGTATCTCACGCCCTCCTTTGCCGTTACGTTGCTCGATGCAAACTCAGCGTCACGTATGATGTTACGCATCACGAACTCCGGTGAGTACGAGGTGGCCATCTGAGCCATGAAGCGTGTAGTGCTCTTCAACCCTTTCAGCAGTGCGCTTTTCGGCGAACTGTTCTCCAGCATACCGTTCAGAGCCTGTGCAGCACGAGGATTGCCCAGCACTACGAATCTGTGTGTACGTCCGGCTATCTTCACGTCCACGAAATGCTCGCTCTTGTTCTTGGCTCGTGCAAACTTGAATCCTATGTCCGTGCTGTTGCTAAGAGTCTTTGCCTCACCTTTAGCCTGCTTCGTCTTCATGTCTGTTTCAAAGGCATCCACAATGGTTGCAACATCATGAGCGTTCGCATTGTCGGGTATCTGAGGATAAGCCTCCTCCCAGATGTCGTTGCCGTTTGCGTCCGTGCCAGTTTTCTCTACCCATACCTTTGTCTCCTTCACAAGGTTCTGCATTCCGCTGTTTCTCACGAATCGGGCAAAGGCTTGCTTCACAGCATTCTGCCCGCCGTTCCTTATTGCACGGTTAGCCATAGCACCTATCTGTGCAAGCACGTTCACGTCGCTCAGACTCTTTCTGCCCTTGGCGTTCATCAGCGTTTCACCGATAAAGCCCTTGCCGTCCTCGCCGCTTATATATCCGTATACATCCTCAGCGGTAGCCTCGTCAAACTTTCTCAAAGGCACATACCAGTCAAACATACTGGCCACACGGTCTCGAAGTTCTTCGCTCATCAGTCCGTTCTCATAGTCCGAATTGATAGAGTAGTTCGTGGCATCCTTTATTCTGTTCCAAAGATTATCCACCGAACCCTTCTTCTGGTTCTCCATCTTCGCCTCCTGACTCATCACGGAGTCTATAGCACCAGCATCGTCATAAGGACTCTTCAAGTCGTCAATCTCTTGCAGACCGTGCATACCCGAATAGTCATGTTCCTCTGCCTTGAAGTCCTTGTCGATGTTCTGCACAATCCATTCGTCCATCTGACGGTAATACTCTCTTAGGTCTATCTGTCCCGAGTCAAGTTTTCTTCTAAGGTCGCTTCTCTCGCCCTTCCAAATCTTATCCAGATTGTCAAGACCCGCATCGTCTACATCTTCTGTCTTTTCCATTTTTCTGAACCAGTCTCTCACGAACAGCACACGGTTTCGCTCCAGTCCGTGCTTGCCAATCATGTACAGGTTACACTCCCTTATCTTCTCCTCGGTGTTCTTGCCTGCAAAGCTGTCCAGCACGTCGCTCATAGCCTTGTCCAGCGGTTTCATCACCTGGTGTTCAAATAGAGTCATCTTGTCGCTCATAGCACCCTGCATGGTGTTCTGCAGAATGTAAGGGTTCATCGAACTCTTCACGTCCTCTATCTTCTTGATTGAGGGGTCTACAGCCTTCATCAGTTTCTCAAGCGAAAGCATGTTGTCCATAAACGCCTCTGTAGCCATATAGCCGTGAGCGTTCAGCATAGAATGGTATCTGTCAAGAGCAGTGGCAGCACTCGGAGCAGTACGGTAGTGTATCTGTCCGTCCGTAGCCTCATCCCATTCTTCTTTGGTCATATCCTCGAAGTCATGGTTCTTGCCGTCGTTCTCGTAGAACTCGCCACCATGGATTTTCGTGTACTCCACATTCTCGTGCTCTATCTTCCACTTCACGGCATCAGCCCTCATCTTCCACCACGGATCATCACCCTTCTTCTGTACGTTCTTCGCCAGCCACAGCATATACTTCACGTCCTTCACGTTAGGCGATATTCTGTAGCCTATCTCGTGCAAGGCATCTGTCACCTTGTTCTTGATGTAGTTCCAGAACCCAGGCTCGCCCTTGCCCTTCTCGGCGCTCTCGGCTATGAACTCCTCTATAGCGTCATAGAATCCCATAGAGTCCTTGCTCATACGCTCCTTTACGTAGGCTCTAAGCTCAGCATTCACCGGATTGTCCAAGTCCATCCAAAGACCTCTCATATAGTCGTTGAACTTGTCTCCGAGCAATCCTCTCATGCCCTCATGTCCCACGGTCTCGTGCCAAACGGTTTTCTCCGCAGTATACGAGTCGTGGATATTCGGCATATACAGATGCACCTCGCCTGTATTCTCGTCATACCAGCCAGTCACCTGCTTACCGTTCTCAATGTCACGGCGCACCTGCTCGTTGCCAATCTCCTCAACCGAGTTCACCATCTTCACCTTACCACCAGTCTGCTTCGATACTTTCTCCACAGTCTCAGCAATCCTGCCTTCCAAAGGCTTAGAAAGGCCCAGTGAGGCGTCACCATGCTCAGTACGATAATGCACCCCGCTTTCTTCCCTTACCTTTACGCCAAGTTCCGAAAGTCTGTCAAGTACATCCTTTAGCTTGTCTGCCTTTATCTCAGCAAGCATCGTATTTCCTCTTGTCTCAAAGTTACCACCGTCAACCATTTTCAGTAGCTCTTTATCCAGGAAATACTTGCCTCCCTTCTTGTTGCTCTTCGGGACACGAATGGTATAGTTTCGTGCCATTTTCATGTAGTCGAAACCTTGCGCTATCTTCACGTCTTCGTCCGAAGAAGTAATCTCTGTTATGCCACCCTTGTTAGTTGGCAATTCAAATTTTTCTGCTACGCTATTTATAGGCTTCTCGTTGGCAAGACCGTTCGGCTCAAATTTCTCAGGCATCAAAATGCCAGTCTTCACCTCGCCCGTGTCTGTTGTGTACTTAACCAACTGACCGCCCAAGCCTTGCTCCTTAGTGTCAATCAAAGCTTGCAGCAGGTTTCCGGTAATGATATATCCGTCCTTACGGCTCTCGTTGCTTGTCAGCTTGTCCCAGTTGGAGGCGTCCATACTCAGCACACGCAGATGCTTGTCACCCATCGCGGATGCCTGTCTTGTCAATCTGTCAATAATACCTATAACGTCTGCCTTGTCGCTTCCGAGTCCTACTTTCCCATTTATCGGGAACGTTATCTTTCTTCGACCGTCCAAGGTGGCGAATGATATTGTTGAGGCATTTGTCGAGAAGTTGTCGGTTATCTTTATGTCTATCAGTCTGCCATAGCTATTGCCGAATCCGCTCAACTCAGCAGGATTGTTCATGTCTGTTGGCAGCACAAATGCGTCTTCCGTGTTGAAGGTTTCAAGCGCACGCTCAAACACGCCATACTTCGCTTTGAGGTTCTTCACCACTTCGTCAAGCTTTGTCTTCTCGTCGCTATAGATGCTTTCGTACTGATAGCCAGCCATCTTTTCAATCTGCTCGTCGCTCATGCCATTTTCTTTCTGGCCCTTCTTTGCTTCCTTGATATACTTCTCCTTTGCCTTTGTTGCAGCCTTCACGGCACGCTCCTCGTATTTCTGAGTAGCTTCGGCTGTCTTCTTGTCAAAGTATTCTTTTGCAGCGGTTATCTTCTCCTTGCGGTATTCGTCCCACGACTTGCCGCCCGTGAGTCCGTCCTGAGCTTTCTTTACTTCCTCGGCTTTCATAGGCTTTTTCAGCACAGCCATATTCACCTTCTCTACATAAGTATTGTCGGCAAAAGCATTGTCACCTCCTGGCTCTGAGCCTTCCTTCCAAACGCCCTTGTTTATGGTCTTTGCTTTCAGTGGCAACTCGGTTATCTCCAAGTCGTTTTCGCCCATTTCGTTCAGACGTTGTATCTCGGCTGCATAAAGGTCGCCTATCTCTTGCAACATCTTCTCTTGCTCTTTCACTTTCAGCAAAGCCATACGGCCAAGCAACTTGCTCGCGTCGCCTCCTGCTTCACTACTCATACCGTCAGAAGAAGCTACCAGTTTCTGCGGGTCTACTGCCGATAAGTCTGCTCCATAAGACTTCTCCCATCCGAATGGGTCTGCCATACGTGCATACAAGTCAAGGTGTTCAGCCATGTATTCCTTCACTACCTTGTCGCCGTATTTGTTGGTAATGTCGGCTACTTCCATTTCGTTGAACTTGCTCTTCTGTGAAGAAGTGGTGTTTGCGTCCAATGATTTCAACTTTGCCTTGAACATCATCAATAGTCGCTGCTCTGCCGGGATAAGCGACACAACGTATTCGTATGCGCCTCTTGCCACCTGTCCCGTTCTGTCTATACGTCCACGCATCTGCACCTCATCGTTCACGTCAAGCTGCTGCTGGGCAACAATCATGACACGTTTTCTCTGGTCGGCATATTTGCTTGAAGCATGGAGTGATATACCAGTTGCTGCACTCTTGTTCAGGATTAGCGCGTCTATCTGTCCGTCGTTAAACTCTCTAGCAAGTTTCTTCTTGTCTGTGTCCGCACGCTTCACCTTCGTTACCGTGCCGTTCTCGTTATACACAAACTCTGTCTGCCTGCCAGTCAACTCGCCTACCTTATATCCTGCCTTCGTCAGTTCGTTCTTGATAACGTCGATAGGCGAGAGCGATAGTCCGGTACTTGTCTTTCTTATCTTTTCTTCAAGCGCACGGTATGCCTCCACGGCATCTGCGCCTAAGTCTGATAGGTTTATATATCCGCTTTCGCTTTCGTCTTTAGCGTTCTTGCTTGTATAGCGAAGCGTACCTTCAAGTCCTTTCTTTAGTGATGTGCCCAAGTCCGGTGCGTCCATTTCTTCGCCAAGCGCAAGGTTGCCCGTCTGCGACTCGTTGGTATTGTTCAACGCTATCACAGGCTTCATGCCTTGCTTCAAGTAGTCGATGGCACGCTCTGCTGCAGATTTGGCTTTCAACGAGAGAAGCACTTGCTGAACGGTATTGAACGCCTTGCTTGCAAACGGTTGGTTCTTGATTCCCAAGGCTTCTGTGCCACGCTTTATGCCCATCGACGACTGCACCTCTGCAAGTTCTTCATTACGTCTGTCTACGTATGCGCTTACATAGGTTCTTTGGAAGTTGATGATGTCGTTAAACAGACCGATGATGCTGTCATACTGCTCGCGCTGTTCAGCAACAACTTCTGGGTCGTCAATGGCTTTCCAGTCAATAGTCACGCCTGTCATGTCTCGCTCGCGACGTATCATCTGTCCGCATTGTGTCAGCGCTTGGCTCATGATTTCCTGTAGTGTGGCTCCTCCACGCTTCACGGCGTCTATCAAGTCAGATGCTTTCAGTCCTCCCTGATTCATTGCTGTTCTTAGCGCATAGATTGGCATGTTGTCGGGACGCTTTGCGAAGGTTGCAGAGAAGAAGGTCACATTCTTTGCCTTCTGAATGATGTGCTGGAAGTAGTTGCCTTGACCGCTGTCTCCTCCTGCTGTATGGCTTTCGTCCAATATCAGATAGCCGTTCTTCATGAGCTTTTCTATAGCGTCACGTCTGGCTTGTCCGCTGATTGCTGCTGCACCAAACTTTTTGCCTTTGGCTAATTTCCTTTCCTTACGGTTGCCATTCTCGTCAAACTCGTAGACTCCGTTGCTTACTTGGCTGTATGTTGTCAGAACGTAATCATACTCCTTTGGCAACTCTCCGTTCTTTTCTATATAGTCAAGCACGCGCTTCACTTCATTCTTTGAAGGTAGTGCAAATACTACGTTTCCGTCTGCATCTGTAATGGCAGCTTCTTTTGCGCTTCCAAATACAAACGGTCTCAATTCTTTGCTACCTATGTCTACCAAGTCACGATATACGTCACTCAGCAAACCTGCTGTCTTTGTGAAGTATACTGGCACTTGTCCTTGTTTCTTGGCGTATCTGATAAGCGATGCTGCCTGTCTGCCCTTACCGATACCTGTCATATCACCGATGATAAAGGCATTGCCTTTCTTTGCCTGTTGCAAAGCGAGAGCTACTGAGTCTACTTGCTCTGCTGCAAGATGTGCGTATAGGTCTGCTTTATCGTTGTAGCCCAGTTCGTCAACCAAGAATTGGTCTGCGTCGCCCAACTTTTCCAAGTTCTTGTTCACTGACTCTTGTTGGTCGGCTGGCATAACGGCTTTAAGAGTGAACGGATTTTCACTTCTTGGTGCATAAGTCACCTTTTCGGCGCTTAGTTCACGTACGGGTCGGTCCAACCGCTCCAGTTGTCCCCGTGATCCCCCTCCGTTCCCGGTGTTGGTAACTCCATCAGCATTTGGCTGAGTGTTAGGTCGTCCATTTCCTCCTGATTTCTGTACATTTCCTCCTGATTTCTGTACGTTTCCTCCTTCGGTATTGGGGTTATTTCCTGCCCACTCGCTCTGAGTAACATCTGTCCCTGCTCCGTTTGCTCCAGTAGCTCCGTCAGGAAGTCCTCCATTTTCGCCTGGCTTGGTTCCTCCTTCTGTCCCCAATACATTGTCGGAAACTGGTTCGGCAGTCTTGTCATGTACTCCTCCAGTACGAACTGAAGGTTTTTGTTCGCCTCCTCCGTTTCCTCCTGCTCGTACTCCCTCTTCATTAGCGTCAGCAACGCTCGGTCTATTAGGCTTTGCGTTAGCGTCTTCTCCTCCTTCTCCGACGGGAGAATCCATCCTTCCACTTTGTAGTATATCATCGTTTATTCTTTTATAAAGTTCGTCATAACTCTTCACGACTTCCGCTCTTGCCTTGTCCTTAACTGGCGGATAGGCATTCTCGTCAAAGCGTCGTCCGTTAATCAATATAATGCGTGTCGGGTATGTTGTGCCCTGCTTTGCGTACAGGCTTCCATCCACATTTATCACGTCCTCCACCTTATAGTGGCTATAGAGATAACCAAGCAGAGCCTTATCCTTAGGATTCAGACTTCCGTTCTTGGCGTATTCCGTCTTGCCGCCGATGATGATGGCTGCACGACCGTTGTCTTTCATGCTCTCCAAGGCATTGATAGCCATCTGTCCCTCCAATGAAGAGATAGTATAACCGTCATAATCCCTTGGTGTGGCACTTCCAAATGGTGGGTTTGTCACAACCACGTCCACGTCCTTGTCCGCAAACGGCTGTGTTCCGTCTTGGCTTGTTACGTTCTTGAAGCCTTGTCTCTGCAAGTTGGCAAGTCGCTGTGCGTCGATGTCGTTCACATGTACCGCATCCTTTGGCAAGCCTATTGTCAGCATTCCGTTTCCGGCACTTGGCTCCAATGCGCTCTTTACTTCCATTCCTGCCTTCACGTACATGTCTGCAAGGAATGCGTAAGGCGCAGGTGTAGAATACTGCTGCTTCATCACTCGCTCTGAGTCACGCTGGTTGAGGCTCGGCTGGTTCTCATAGAGTTTCTTGATGCGTTCAAACTTCACGGCATCGTTGGTTGATTCAGAAGAAGCGATACCTCTTGCTTTCATCACAATGGCAACTTCTGCAAGTTCCTGAAGGTCTGTATCCTTAATGTCCTTCAAGCCATGTCTCTCTGCTATCTTTCTCAGTTCTATGATGCTCTTGATCTTGCGACCGAAAGCCAGTTGAAGTTTCACGGCATCTATAAACTTCTTCTCAGCCTGCTTCCTTTCCTCGGCAGTCTTAGAGTCGCCCACAAGCTCCTCCTTGTGCTTAGGCGAACTCTTCTCGTAGTAGTCTGCCCATTCCTTCAAACTCATGCGCTGCTCGCCGTCGCGATAGCGAATGTTCATCATCTGCTCATAGATGGCATCCACGTCTTCCTTCTTGAAAACCTTGGCAGCTGGAGCAAACTCCTTGCGCATTTCTTTCACCACGTCTTCAAGATTGTGCATACCTCTCTTTATTCTTAGGTAAGCGTTCTCTGCCATTGCGCTCACAAGCTTAGGCAGCACTTCAAGCTGTCTTGCATTAAGTCCGATGAACGATGCCGACAAATCCTCTCTGCCTGCTTTCAGCAAGTCGTTCCAAAGGTCGTTAACCTTCTTGTTCGACGCTTCCACAGCTGCATCGTCAGCCTTTTGCTGAGGCTTATTCTCTTCGCCCATAGCTTCTGTTGCAGCCTCTTTCTCTTTAGCAAACTTCTCGGCAGCGTTCTTCATCCCCTCAATAGGGCTTGCTGAGGCTTCCACCTTAGGAGCTTCGGTAGCTTCTGTTTTATCATCCGCTTGCTTAGTGGTGTTTTTCATCTTCGCATCCTTCACCTTTTCATAGATGCTCTCATAAACGGCACGATGCAAATCATCCGTCACCTCGCCATTCAGATAATCCACCGCCATGTCCTTGGCAATATCATCCACATCGCTACTTCTAATCTCACCCTCAGTCAAAGGATGGTCTTTCTTGTAGTTCTCCGCAGCTTTCACTATCGGATTAAGCGTATTCTCTTCTTTCTTAGGAAGAATAGCAACCTTCTCACCCTTCGGCTCAGTCGGCTCTCCTGGCTCAGTAAGGCTCAGCGAGGCCTCGTGAGGCTTATCACTTTTTTCCTCCTCAACCTTGTCTACGTCTCGCTGTCCTTCATTATTTCTCGAGCCTTTGTCAGTGCTGCCCAACCCGATATTTCCGGATTCTCCTTCTGTATTTTTGACATGAGTTCCGCTGTCCTTCTTGGCAGGTATAACATCGATATTCTTCCCTTGTTCCGTATCTCCACGTGAATCAAGTCCTTCTTTTCTTCTTCTGTCATTTTCTCTTTCTTTAAATGCTTTTTCAGCTACGTTTAATAATGTAGGATTGTTCGTTATTTCAGATATTGCTCTTATACCATTTCTTTGAGCATATTCCACAAGGTGTGCCAATGCTTCATCAGCCAACATGTGCAAAGCTTCGTCTTCTGGAAGTTTACGAGCTTCATCTGTATAGTGTGTAGCATGCACCAACTTTTCAATAACACTTTCCAAGTCTCTTCTGGTAAGTGTATTCATATCTGTAATTGAGTATACAAGGGATTCAACTCGTGAAGGGTCTGTATCATTATCCGCATGAACCGATTCATGTATAAAAGTCTCGCGCAACTCTTTTGAACCAGTACTACCCTCGAGATAAATATGAATCTTTCCATTTTCGTAATATCCAGGATAATGCTCTCCTTCCTGCATATTTTCAATAAAGGATTTTTCTTCAGGATTTTCTGCTGCATCTACCAAATCTTTCTTGGTTCTCAACACAACAGGCTCGTCATACCCATTACTCTTGGCAAACTCTTTTACATACTCTCCCATTTGGTCAAGTATACGCTCACGTTCTTCGCCCTTGGCTTCCCTAAGTCGCTCTACGGCTTTGTTGTAGTCTGCTTCGCTTGTGACGACGCTTCCTCCTCGCGCTTGCGGTTCAGTTCCCTCAGAGCTGCCAGCATCGCCATTTCCTTCTTTGCTTGAATGTCTTGTTTCATAGTCTTCCCAGTTTCTAAGTTTCAAAAATTCGTTTACAAAATCCTCCTTCGTAGGTCTCTCGCCGAACATTTCCGTCTGATTAGCGTCCGCATAAGGAGCGGCATTTCTGTTATATGCCATCATCAGCTCACGGAAGTCCTCAACCTTGCCCTCCAGAGCAAGAGCGATAGCCTGCGAGATAGGGTCGAATCTGTCGGCTGCATTCTCGCCAAACATAGCAGGAGTTCGCAAGTATGCATCCACACCGCTTCCGCCTTGACGTGCCTCGTACAGCAACTGTACAGCCTTGTCTATCTCTTTCATCAGAGCATAGTCGCCAAGTTTCATGTTGTCCGTCACAGCACGGATGCCGTTCAGAGCCTTGGTTTTCAGCATGGCGTCAGCACCCATCATACGGATAGTGTTCTCCGAGAATACACTGCCAAGCAACAGGTTCTTCACGAAGTCCTTGCCTGCTGCCGAGAGCTTGTCTTCGCCCTCACGCAATCCAGCTACCTCGTTCAGACCTATCACGCCCTTATCTACCAAACGTGTCAACAAAGAATTTATTGCCGACGGATTGTTAAAGAATGCGTCAAGACTACCGCTTCCATCTATCTCCGATATAATAGTGCCTATCTCGTCTGTAGAAAGCTTCTTCGAGTTCGCCACAGCTTGCTGTGTATTGCCCTGCGCTTTCTTCTCGTTCTTGTTGAACTTGGCGAAGGTTGCCGTGTCATACTTCATCGGCTCGTCGCTCACAAGCACAAGGCGCGGATGCTTTATTCCGCTCTGCTCTATCTGCTCCGCCGTGAAGCCGTAGTTCTCTGCATTCTCCTTCAACGCTTCAATATAAGCGCTGTCTGTACCGTTCTTTGCTGCCTTCTGTCCTGCCATCGTTCTGCCGTTACCGTCAACAACAATGCCGTCAGATGTCACAACCGGAACCTGGTCTACTGCCTGTCCGTCATACTTCATGGCTATCATATCCGTTACCAGCTGAGCCTGCTTGTCATTCTCATAGTCACGGTCGTTGATAGTCCTGCCTTCCTCGTTCACGGGGAAACCCTCGCTCTTCTTATATCCGTCGTTGGCATTATGCGAAGGTGTCAGACTGTCTGCATCAACAATCTCATAGTGTCCTCTTAGCTTGCTTCCGTCAGCCAATGTACGTGTGCGCTTATTACCCACAACGCGCAAGCCACTCTCGAACTTCTCCCGAGCAACTCCTACACTACCTACCGAACTTACTTTCTCCATTCCAGCCTTGACCTTCTTCTCAGTCATAGCCTTCTTGATATTGGTGTAAAGCTCCAGTTCCTTCTTTGCGGCATCAACAGCCATTGTCTTCTGAGCCTCAGCCTCCTTGGCGTCGTTCAAGTCGCCCGTGTAGTCCACCTTTATCTTCTCGGCGTCCTTCAGCGTCTTCTCGGCTCGCTTTATCTGTCCGTCTACAGCAGCCTCAGCATTCTCGCCAAACTGCGAAGACATCCACTCCGCACCCTGCTCAGGACTCATCTGCGAGTAGTCAGCAGTCTCACGACCTTTCGAGTCCTTCATCATCGGCACAGGCGTACCGTCCGCAAAAGTAGCAACAGGCTCTTCACCCACAGGCGTAGTCTCTTTCTCACCCACAGGCTCAGTCGGCTCAGCAAGGCCCAGTAAGGCTTCATTACCTTCCTCTCCCACAGGTTGTTCCCCAGGCTTAGTTTGGCTTAGAGAGGCTTCGTTAGGCTTACTATCCTGCTGCATTGCCGCATACACCTCAGAGTTCAACTCTTCCAGCTGTCGCTGATAGTCCTTGGCATACTCTTCGCTTGACGTGGTACGTTCCAGTGTCACGTCCTTTGCATGCACGAAGTCCATTTCACGAGTAGCAGGGTCATACACCGTCAGCATATCACCGTCACGTACTCTGCCTTCACCATCAAACGCAACGTCTCCAGCTCCGACAATCAGCACCCTACCCTTGTCGTCCTTCACGAACACCATCTGCTCGCCGTTCTGCTTCTCGCCGTTCAGTTCACCCTTATAGCTCCACTGGCCAACGTGCTTCTGCGTCGTCTCCACAATCTTGTCCTGCGTACCCTTGAACATACCCTGCGCCTTTGAGAGGGCGTTGATATAGTCTGCAAGTGGTGCAAGCTGCTCCTGTGTCAGTCCGGAATTGAACAGCTCCATATAAATCTGCGGATTGCTCATGCCGGCCTTCTGCATACGCTCGTATTCTTCCTTCAGCACGTCGTTGCTGTCCATAGCTGCCTGCAAGGCATCCTCCGTCTTCGTAAGGTCACCAAGCACCTCAGACGCAGCCTCGTTGTTAGGATTCTCCGTGCCAAGGTTATTCTCCTCCACAACGTCCTTGCCCTCAGTGTTCGACTGCTCTGCATGCAACGTACCAGGTACAAACTGCTCGTCCTCGTAAGCCTTTCTCAGAGCCACACAAGCGTTCTGTTCTTCATCGCTGCGTCTAAGCGGTTGCTTGCCCATTGCAGCCTTCAACTGCTCTGCAGTCATGCCGTTAGCCTCTGCTACAGCTTCAAGAGTTGCCAGTGCCGTCTTCTCATCCTTAATCTGTGCAGCACCATAGGCATTGCTCAGACGCTGATCCTCACGCTTCATGTTCAGCGAGTAAATAATGGAGTTACGCTCGTCAATGCTCTTGAAGCTGTTCTTCGACAGCAGTTCTCCATTCTTGCTGTATTCGTTCACAGAGTCACCTTCAATACGGCAATTCTCCATCATCGGACGTGCCGAAGGAACGGTGCCCATAACCAAAGCCGAGAACTTAGCCTTTGTGTCCCAAGGAATGGTGTTGTCTGCCATTATCTCGTCGTAGGCAGTCTTCACAAACTCAGCGTCTGTGTCCTTATACGACTCCTCGCCTTTCCCTTTGGCTGCGGTCTTCTTTGCTCGCATCGCCCAAGATGTCAGACTCTCTTTTCTCGTCAGAGGATTGTTGTGTGCGTCATATCCATAGATTGATTCATTGCGCTTCGGCGCAGACGCGCTTCCGAACAGCTGCTCCTTCTCCTCATTAGTGAAGGTATATCCACCAAAGGCTGCTCTCTGTCCGTCCGATGTCATAAGACCATTAATGTTTCTCGCCACCATATCAAGGTAGCTTTCCTTTATGCCGTCCTTGCTCTGGCGCTTAGGCAGTCTTGCGTGTGTCAGCTTCAAGGCTACGACGTTGGCGCAAGCCTCAAGGTTACCCTCAACACTCAGCCAGTCTGTATCGTGCCCCTCTATAGTCTTGGCCACATTGCCGCCTATGTGCATACCTATTCCTTCCATCGCCAACTGGAACGCCTTGGCTGGAATACGCTTCACGCCACTTACGTTATAGATTCCAGCTCCTACAGCACCGCCAATACCGCCCATGGTTGCCCAACTCGCGCCCTCAGACAATCCGCCCATAGCCATCACCTTTACGGTATTGCCAATAGAAGTGTCGTCGCCAGTAGAGTAGTTCTGCACAGCTGCATTCGTCGAGCCATACAGCACACCAGTAATACCCTGACTTACCATGCCCGAACCTGCCATACGTGCTATACGACCACCTAAAGTACTGTTCGCAATCCTCGCTGTCTGTGCCACACCATTACCGAATACCTTGCCAGCTACGGCTGCACCTGCCTTGCCTGCTGCACCAAATACTGGGGCGTCCGCAACAAAGCCCAATGTGCCTCGTGCCACTCTCGCGGCCATACCAGGATTTACATCAGGGTTCTCCCCATTGTCCGTCATAGCCATACCCTGCTGAGCGTATTGTCTCTGCTTCTTCGATGTCATGCCCATAGACATGATAGTGCCAAGCATCGACTCGTTTACTCCACGAAGAATGTATTCTGCCGTGCTCTTCGGCATACTACGGCTCAACTCGCTCTTGTCAAAGTCTGCCGCCAATTTCGCTTGCAGTCCCGGTATGAGGCTCTTTTCTACGTACTCCTCTGGGCTGATGCCGTAGGCTGCTGCCTTCAGCCCTATCTCCTCCTGCATCTTCGGCTGTGACAGGACTTTTGCAATGTCCGCATTTGCCTTTTCTTGCAGATGCTTCAAGAGTTTGTCGGGGTCAAGAGCCTCATTATACGCCTTACCTGCTGCCATGTACGCAAATGGGGAGGCCTTGCTGAGGGCCGACTCTGCTGCTGCACCTTTCGCAGTAGCTGTCTTGAACTCATTAAGAATATTGTCCGACACATAGTCGTCAAGGTGTTTGTTAGCAAACTCCAAACCGCTCTCTGCCAATTGGCGCTCTGCTTGCTCTTGGGTGTTTATAACGTGGGCGTTTATGTTCGCGTCGCCTGTATCCACAACGGGAGTTTTCAGACGTGCCTCCTTTTCGCGCAATGGTTTCATTACGTCCTTGCCTGCTTCACGTCCAGCCTGCTCCATTCGTCTTTCGAGCGTCTGCTGCTCTCTGTGTGTCCTGCCCACCATCTGCTTCACAGCACTCGGCTTCGTGTAGTCTATGGGCATCTGCTCTTCATCGCGTCTTTTCAAGGCGTCAGCCTCCCTAAGGCCCTTCACAAGCGCACTCTCCTTACCTCCCTCAACCAAAGGCTCAGAAAGGCTCAGTGAGGCATAGCGAGGCTTAGCACCCACATAGCCAGGCTCAGCACCCGATTCTTCCTTTCCCCACTTTTTCTGCGCAACCCTCAGCGCTGCCTTACCTAAAGAAGTCTTAGGCTGATACTTTTCCCTTCTCACGGTCTGTCCCGTAAACAGATGCGCACCGAAGTCACCGACCCTGCCCGCATCCTTCACGTCAACATCACCTCTACGTCCCGTCTTGCGGTCTATCACCTCCATACGGGCACCTGGGAAAGCCTTCGCAAAACCCTCCCTGTCATTGTCAAACGCTGCCTTGTTCACAGTATGCCTGTTTCCCTTGGCATCCTTGAAATAATAATATCTGTTATCTGGCATATCATTATAATTGTTTAATCGTTACTTCACAAACTTACTCCAGTCTGTACCCCTGCCCTTGTTCGTAGGCTTGCTCTGGGGCTTCGGCTTACTGCCCGAACCTTGCCATCTGATAGGACTCGCACCCTTGCGCTGTTCCCTTATCTGTTTCGCCTGGCTCTTCGATACCGTCTTCGTCACATTGCGCACCTTCTTCTTGCCCGAAGTGTTCACGCCTCGCTGGGCTGTCGCGCTCGTCCTTACGTCCGTATATCCGAAACCGTCTCTGAATGTCTTTCTCAACGACTCGCCCTTGCCAGAGCTGTCAAGCAGACCATAACTGATAGCGCCTTGTATTATCTTGCGTGCTTGCGTAGCGTTGGGCCTTACCACCGTACCGTCACTTGTCGTATAGCCGTTCATAGCGAGGTCAAGCTCACGCTGCTTCTGAGGAGTTATCATTCCCAAGTTTCTCATTTCTTCCCAAGCCTGGGCTTCCTGCTGAGGCGTAAGCTGTTTCTTGCTTGCCAATCGGCCATACGGAGTAGCATAGCCATAACCGCCGCCAACACCGCCACTACTACCACTTCCCGAGCCTCCAGCCGTACGGGCCGCTTTTACCCTTGCCAAAGCCAGTCTGCTTGCGCTGATGCCTTCTTGAGCCTTGTTATGGCGTTTGGTCTCGCCAAGCCTTTCGCCCGCCAGCTTCAAGTTACCCTCCTGAATGCCAAGCATACCCTTACGATACTCATCCATGGCCTTAGCCGCTTTGTCTGCACGCTCGCCAGCCTTCTGTTTCAACTCGATGTTCATAGCTTTATAAGCTCTGTCTGCATCTGCTGATGCCTGCTTCATGCGTAGGTTTGCATCCTTATACGCAGCGTCCGCCTCCAACGCTGCCTGCCGTGCCCGCTCATTCTTCCTCTGCTGCAGACCTTTCTGCAATCCCTCCACAGGATTGTTGAACCTCTGCAAAGGCGCTCCCTTCGAAGTATAATAGATGTTGCCCATGTGCCTTATCGCATCCGCAAGCGTAGCTATACGCATCTTGTTACGTGTCATACGCTCGTCGTATTCGTCTGCACTCTCACCACTCCTTATGCCGGGACGCTTCTTTATCAATCCGCCAAGCCAACCGAAGAATCCTCCGTCCTTCTTGGTGTCGTCTTTCTGAAACGTAGGAGCATTCTGCACAACAGGAACGTTAGCAGGCGCAGCCCCCACAGGCGCAGAAGCGCCCCCATTCAATGGCTTAGTAGGCTCAGAAAGGCTTAGTGAGGCCTTGTCACCCACAGGCCCGAACCTGCCCACTATACCATTACCAGCAAAAGCATTGAAAGGAGCAGCAGGCGCACCATCCTTACCTCCCTCAGCCAAAGGCTTAGTAAGGCCCAGTGAGGCATAGTTCGGCTTAGTACCAACAGGCTCATTACCACCCACAGCATTAGCCTCTTCCTTCTTCAATTTCCCCTTTTCACTTCCTACCATAAGCTGCAATATGTTTCTTTATAAGGTCACAAGCACCGTCAATCTGCTTGATGAAAGCATCAGCCTTGTTGGCACGCTTATACTGAAAAGCTGTCTCCTCCTCAAGTATATCAACGTTCTCACGCAGACGGGCAACTCGCTTGGCGTTGTTCTTCTTTATCTTGTCAATCACCTTGTCCTTATACGCCAAAGCATTCTCGGCCGACTTCAAGCAAGCGGCAAGATTGTCACGCTCGGCACATACACCCTCAAAGTGAGCAGCAAGACGCATATCAGCCTCTTGAAGTTTACCTAATTCCAAGCGATAACCTTTCACAAGCAGCTTGTACTTATCCACCGACTTCTCCAATTCCTCTATCTTCTTAGCTTGCTCGTCAACGAGCGAATCCTTCAGCAGACCAGCAGCCTCCATCACACGATTTATATCAGCCTTGCTCGGCTCTACACAAACAACTCTCTTATTCTTTCTTTTCGACATAATCAATCAACATTTAACATTTAACATTCAACATTCAACACTCGATTACACGCCCGTCACGTTCTTCAACTTCTTGTTGTCATACAGAGTATCGTGAATGTACTCCGCATCATTGAACTTCGGAGTCAACGAACCGCCAGCAGCAGCCTTGGCACCAGGAGAGTTCACGTCAATATCCAGACTCTTCTTCTTTCCGGCACCGTCCAACATCGAAGCTGCACTCATCAAAGCATTGCTCATGTTCTGACCCGCATCACTCGCATTCTGGGCCTGCTGATTGTAAGCATCCTCACGCTCCTTCGAAAAGCCCATCTGATTCTGCATGTGCTGAGCGGAAATACTCTCCTTCTTCGCACTGTCACGAGCACCAATGTTGGCAATGGCATCACCCATCGTTCTGTTAGCGGCCTCCTTTGCCATCGCTGAACTCGCCGCAGTCCCACCTGCAACAGCAGCAGCACCATCTGCCTTACGAATGTAGTTGTCCTGCACCTCCTGGGCACGACGCAACAGATTCTGACCTGCCTTGGTGTCCAGATAATCCGTGTTGTAAGCCTTCTCGTACCAAGCCTTCTCTGCATTCGCACGATACTGACGCTCCCTCGCTGCCTTCTTAGCTGCCCTGCGCGCCTTAGCACCACCAAACAGACTGCCTGCTACACTACCTGCCAAACTCGCAGCAGCAGCTATCCACTGAGGATTGCTCGCTCCTGAAATCTCACTAATGCCTAATGGCAACCTGAAAAATCTATTCAATTCAAACATATATCTTTGCTTTAAAGTTCAAAATCCTATACTCCCAATCCCGTTACCACTGCACCAAACACAGATCCAACAGCATCAGCAGCCAAATCCTTCCAGTCAAATTCCTCACCGGTTGACTTGTCGTACAACTCTTTCAACACGCCTACTACAATGGCAACAAACGCACCTATCACCATATCATGCGTGTAAGCTGTCACCACAGAAGCAATGAAAGCACACGCCTCTGCATGCAGCACCTTGTCTGTTCCAACCTTGTCAACTATTCTTGTCACTATATTCTCCATACTTTTCGTATTAAAATTTTAATTACACACTTGACCTCCTTTTGTCGGAGTACCTTTTCCTTGGGATTTGTAACGAAGACCTCCTTCATGCGGAGTACCTTTTGGGCGGAAACACCAACGACCTCCTATCAGTGGAGTACCTTTTCCAGGGAAATTTGGACGGGTAGAGGACATTTACACCTATGCTTTTATCTACTATAATTTGTCCGCAGTACCTAAGGGGGGTGGGGGTCTGTGGTCGTTTCCGTGTATGCCCATCATCCCTGCCGTTCCCCTCATCGTCCACCGTCACATCTATGCGCCTCATCATCCTCCACATCATCACATACAGCGAGAAGAGAGACGGCCACATCGCCACGTTATCCATATGCCCTTACGCCAAACGCCCATATTCCATGGCAAAAAGCATTACTATTGTATTACCTTATTGTTATTCTTGGGCGCAACACGCTGTATTTCAGCCTTTTGGACGCTCTGTGTATGAACCCAAAAGGGTCACAAGCCCTTTATTTCGATGATTGGATAGCATCTTAGACACATCTTGGACATACCTTGGACACGCCTTGCAACCGCATAAAGAGCCTTGTAACCGCAAATATACGCCCTATTTCGCCCCGAAATGCCGTTTTTCGTCCGCTGTCAATGCCACAAAAAAGTCACAAATCCTTTTGTCGGGGCTTCAGTGTAAAAAATCCGACTTTTTGAACACTTTTCGGGTCTAATCCCCGTATTTTTCGAGACCAATGGCAAATAAAAAAGGAAAATATGAACAGTCAAGGAGCATAGAAATGTACGCACGAAAAAGCGTGTTTTGTCATAAAAAAGTCAAACAAAGGTCAAAAAAGGGTCTCATATCGTGTGCGAAAGTCCGTAAAAACGGCTTGAAGGTCGGAAAAACACGGAAAAATCACATAAACACGCCTTATACGCTTTCTAACTGCGCACAAAGCACCCACACGCATAAACACAAAAAAAGCCACTCCAGTGAGGATAGAGTGACTTTTATATATAGAATGAAGGGTGTTTATCCTTTCTATTATACTTATATGGAAGAATGAAGAACAATGGGGAGATAAGGGAGGCTGCGCCTCCCAAGGGCTGACGCCCTGCCCTCTGCTGAGGCTACCGCCGTGGATGAGTGCTCTTTAGCTCGTCAACGAGGTGCCAAAACTCCTCTAACGTGTCAGCGGTAAGATGTACGCCATCACAGCGTATGTATGCTGCGAAGTCACTGCTTGTATCTTGTGGATGTGCGGAAACCTCCTCGGGCGATGCGAATAACTGCCACATGGGCACGCCCAGCACGCTCGCCCATTTCTCAAGCGTTGGGTATGATGGTTTATTTATCTGTAGATACAGTGCTGTGTAGCTTATCCCGAGTTCGGCAGCAAACTCTTTGAGCGATATATTACGCTCATTAAGTATATCTTTAATACGTGTCATATCTGTTAATAAGTATTTACTTGTGCAAATATACTCATTTTCTTGTTAACATTAAGCATATCCTTAGTTAATACGTGTTAATATTAAGCATTTTCTTAACGAAAAACTTGCACGACATTAAGTATTTACTTAACTTTGCAATCGTAATCAAGTAACAAACATCAATAACAATAAAACATACGATTATGGAGATTTACAAAATTAAGAGAAACGGATGCGAGGTAAATGTAATATTTACAGGTAAGCAATACATCTTTCACAACTCATATTTCGGTATACTCGCTGTGGCAACAAGAAAAGGTTATAAGGATGAAGAAATGCGCACCTTTATTCTTGAGTACGGAAACGAAAACACGTTAGGAGGTTCATTTGGTGGTAGCTATTGCGAAACAATGGCAAAGCAGTTCATCAACAAGACAGAATCACAATACGTGAAGTGTAAAACTTATTACGAAGTTGAGGAAGTTGACGTGAACAAAAAATATTATATAGATATATTGACAAAGGAACGCTAATTGAAGATAAGGAGGGGCGTTGCCCCTCCAAGGCTTCGCAAACATCAATAACAATAAAACATACACATTATGAGAAAGTATATAGTTATCGACATTTGTAAGCATTATGGTCTGTACAACCTGCAAATAGTTGCAGAGTATACCGACAGAGAAAAAGCACGAAACGACGCACGGCAGCGCAACGAGAGCAATACAAATAAAAATCATTATTATAAGGTTTACATAATATCACATCCTTTATTATCCTAACAGCTATGAAGAAGTACACAGTTTACACTTTCAGAAGTAAGCGAGGATGCGAAGCGTACATCAAGACGCACAGCATAGAGGAAGCCCTCGAACTCGCAAGAAAAGCAGGTGAAAATATAGAACTTACAGATTTAAAGAGGATGCTATAAACACTATCCGTGAGCGGTAGGCGCACATCGGGTTCGAGACCCGACACGGAACTAACTTTTAAAACATACAGATATGATAACATTAGCACAAGAGATTTGTTGTTTAGATTGCAAATATGCGCACTTCTATTTCAGCAACATTAATTCTTGCTTTGACAAGATTGTTTGTCAAGCTAACGGCAACCCAAACGGATGGAGCGGTTGTAGTAGATATTCAACAAAACATTAACCCCTCAAAACATTACAGCTATGACAACAGATTTATGGATTTTACTAATCGTCTTCTCAGCGATAGTCAACTATGTAGGTGGAGTATATGTAGGGAGGCACTGGGATGAAGACTAAAGCAGAAGATAAGGGGGCTGCCGCCCCCAAGTCCCCTAAGACACGGAAAGTTCTGTTGAGTACCGCTGATGCGATAATGCTTCGAATGATACTCACTAATTATCGAGACGAACTCACAGCACTTCTCAACCGTGCAAAGTCAAGCAACAAGGCGAAAGCCTATGCAACCGAGAACATAAAAATAATAGATGATTTAAAACAAAAGATATTTGGATTATGAACAAGTTATTAGTAGCAGCATTGATAGCAAGCACAGCACTTGCAGCAGTAGCAACAAAGAAAACAACAGACGCAGAGTACGACAGAGCGCAGATTAAAGAAGACGTGCGCTTGCTGATGAACGACATCGACGAGTACGGAGACATCGACACTTATACAGGTTCAGACCATTTCGAGCGCCTTTATGAATGGTCGCACAACATCGAACGTAATGATAAAGATTAACGGCATCACCTACGAAGTAGGCTTGTCAATGGAAGTGGCAGGAACGATGTGGTTCTTTCGCAAAATAGTCGAAGGGCGAGAGACCACACGCCACTTCTGGACAAAGCAGACTCTTGAAAAACACCTCCGCACCCTGCCTAACAAGATAATCAAACGAGAGGTTCTTGCAATGCTCAGGCAGACACACGGCAGGGCAGCAGCCATAAGGCGGTAAACAATCCGTTGGGGATAGAAACCAATTCGGAGCGACACCGACAACGGAACTATTAACAATAAAACATTACAATTATGAAGAAGTTATTTTTCGCAGTTAGCGCAGCAGCATTCGTTTTCGTATCAGCAAACAACGTATTTGCAAGTAACAAAATGATCAGCACATCAGCTTACGAGCCAACTGATACAGTAGCTCCTGCCGACACTACAGAGACTACAACAGACTCTACAACAGAGAAGCCAGCGGAAGCATCTTTGGTAATGTCACTCAGCGACATCGAGCCAACAGATACCGTAGCACCAGCCGACACGACTCAGACTCCTGAGGCTCCAGCAGGACAGGCAGAGTAAACCGCTCCATCTTCAAAAAACAGTATACATGCAACTTTTAAAATGCAAATATCTTGTCTTCTCTTCTGAAGGCAAGATATTTTTTTGTATTTTTGCACCATGATAAAAAACAACATTCCTCTCAAAGTGGCCTTGGGATATGCGGCCGTTGCCGTAGTGATGGTATTGGCTGTAGCTCTCGTATACAGCAACACGCAGTCTATACTCAACATCAACAAGGCTTCAAACGACTATACCCATAAGCGCAATCTGGCCGACAGTCTGGTGTATAGTCTGCTCGACGTGAGCAACAACGAGCGCACCATCTATATGGATGCGTCGCAAAACTGGGGGGAACTCAACCGCTCCATACAGGAATCTAAAGAGCTAACGCTGAAACTCAAGACTTTAGAGAACGACTCCTTGCAGAGAGCACGTATGGACACACTTGTCTATCTGCTCAACCTGAAGCAACTCAACTTGAAGCAACTCAGAAAAGCACTGAAAGGAAACAACCACGAGAGTTTTCTGCACGAGAAGGTGAACAACCTGAATAGCGGAAAAGACTCGGTAGTGGTACAGCACAAGCCCTGTCCTTTATCCAATTCGACGGTGGCGGAGGAGTAGAGAGGGGAGGGTTTGGGGGGGGGCGGCATAATAAAAAAAAAAAAAAAACGAA
>OJJU01000167.1_pt1 | contig 29168 bp, 29 predicted proteins | sample 1596141 | NCBI WGS metagenome assembly OJJU01 (sample SAMEA4350150, study PRJEB24818) | metagenome | biome: human; feature: gut; material: faeces | place: Denmark | collected 2013-09
CTTCTTGTACTACTTGTCTGTTTATGTAAAATCTTTCAAAGAACTCTTTCTTTATTGCTAGCGAGAAGTGTATTTCTCAAAAGCGAGTGCAAAAGTACTAACTATTTTCCATTCCACCAAATATTTCAAGGAAAAAGTTTCGAAAAAGTTGCGATTTTAACACGTATTCACATTTTAAGGCGGTCGAGAGGGCAAAACTCCTTATATTATACATGCACACGCCTCTGTGGGCGTGGGCGCACACATACGTCTGCACTCATATACGCATACTATAATAAGATTCAGAGTCGCCTAACATCCACATCCATCCACTTCCTCAGCCTTTCGACCAGAGACTCCCCTCAGTTAAAGACAGAGAACTCGATTCCATATATCTTTTGGCGGTCGTCAAAAGATTGTGTGGCGACCGCCATCAAATCGTCAAGCGACCGCCATAAGATATTTTGGCGGTCGCCAAAATATTGCGTGACATATGCGATGCAATCATTATGACGCAGTTTTGCCATCTCTTTGGCTATATCCTTCAAGCTCTTACGCCTAGGACACATAGACACAAGGATATTGGTTCTGGCATTTATCGAAAGCCGAGCACCATCTTGCAGTCAGCTTACTGACTTACTACACAGTAACGATTCTTTACAACCTCCCTTGCGCCCCGCTTTTCCATCCACTACGCAGCCGCCGCTCCCTGACTAGGTAAAAATTCACGCCTAACTAGGGAAGAATTTTTCCCTAACTAGGAAAAAATGAAAGTGGTACTAGGCGTAGGAAGATGGACAGAGCGAAGTCTTTATAGGAATTCCATGAAATAAGTTGACAACAGAGGTGTGTATAAAATGTATCATTTGCTTTACGTTATGTTTCATTTATCAGCAAATGCGTATCAATGGCGTACTTTTGCGCTATAAATAATCTTAAAACCGTTGGAAGTTTCCAAATAAAATAGTACTTTTGTGGTCGAGAAATCCAAATTCAGCAGTATAAGCTCTTAGTAAGACAGACAAGAATCTAAATTATTAAATATACAAAAACAATACTATTATGGTAAGTAACAACATTCCAGTAGTCAAGCTCGGTATCATCGCCGTTAGCCGTGACTGTTTCCCTATCGCTCTCTCAACTCAGCGTCGTGAGAACATCGTAAAAGAATACAAAGGTGACTTGTACAACTGCAAGACCACTGTTGAGAACGAGCAAGATATGCTCAAGGCTGTAGCCGACGTAAAGGAGCAGGGCTGTAACGCCTTGGTTGTTTTCCTCGGCAACTTCGGTCCTGAGACCCCAGAGACTTTGATTGCAAAGAACTTCGATGGTCCTGTGATGTTTGTTGCAGCAGCAGAAGGTGATGGCGACATGATCAATGGTCGTGGTGACGCTTATTGCGGTATGCTCAACTGCTCTTACAACCTCGGCATGCGCCACTTGAAGGGCTATATCCCTGAGTACCCTGTAGGTACAGCAGAGGATGTTGCCAAGATGATCCAGGACTTCGTACCAGTAGCACGTGTCATCCTCGGTTTGAAGGGCTTGAAGATCATCACATTCGGTCCACGTCCACAGGACTTCTTCGCTTGCAACGCTCCTATCAAGGGCTTGTATGAACTCGGCGTAGAGATTGAGGAGAACTCAGAGCTTGACTTGCTCGTATCTTATAAGGAGCACGAGAACGACCCACGTATCGATGGCGTCTGCAAGGAGATGGCAGAAGAGATGGGCGAAGGCAAGTACTATCCTGACTTGAGCCGCCGCATGGCACAGTTTGAGTTGACATTGCTCGACTGGGCAGAAAACCACAAGGGTTCACGCCAGTATGTAGCATTCGCCGACAAGTGCTGGCCAGCCTTCCCAAGCCAGTTCGGTTTCGAGCCTTGCTACGTGAACAGCCGTTTGGTAAGCCGTGGCATCCCTGTAGCTTGCGAGGTTGATATCTATGGTGCTTTGTCTGAGTACATCGGTATGTGCGCATCTGACGATACTGTGACATTGCTCGACATCAACAACTCTGTACCTAAGTACATCTATGACGAGGACATCGTAGGCAAGTACGACTATAAGTTGACCGATACCTTCATGGGCTTCCACTGCGGTAACACTCCACAATGCAAGATGTGCGCTACCCGTGCCATCAAGTATCAGTTGATTCAGAACCGCTTGTTGGAGAACGGTGGCAAGCCAGACTTCACACGTGGTACCTTGGAGGGTGACATTGCAGCTAGCGACATCACATTCTATCGCTTGCAGTGCGACTCAGAGGGCAACCTCCGTTCTTACATCGCTGAGGGTGAGGTACTTGATGTTCCTACTCGTTCATTCGGTGGTATCGGTATCTTCGCTATCCCTGAGATGGGTCGCTTCTATCGTCACGTATTGATCCAGAAGGGTTATCCACACCACGGTGCCGTAGCCTTCTCTCACGTAGGCAAGACCCTGTTCGAGGTGTTCAAGTATCTTGGCATCAAGGACATCGCTTACAATCAGCCTAAGAGCTTGCCTTACCCAACAGAGAATCCTTGGGCTTAAGGATTAAGCAGAAAGTGAAGAACGAAGAGTGAAGAGAGAAGAATTCTCTTGCTTTTCGGGATGATAAGATATAATAAAGCCTCGCTCCCGAAATGGAAGCGAGGCTTTATTTGATTTGGTTGGCATGTAGGCTACCTATAGCTTGTTGCCGTAGAAATATGTACAAAAAAGTTTGGGACTTTCGAAAAATAATCGTACTTTTGTTCTAAAATATTATAAAAACAAGCAAATCCTAAGATGGCAGCATTGAAATTATACCCAGTGGGAATCCAAACATTCTCGGAGATTATCAACCGTGATCTTCGATATGTTGACAAGACGGAATATATCTATCGTATGGCGCATAGCGGTGGAAAGCATTTCTTCTTGAATCGCCCACGTCGATTCGGCAAGTCACTCCTAGCTTCCACATTCCAGAGTTATTTCGAGGGCAAGAAGGAACTTTTCAAGGGACTTGCGATCGAGAAACTAGAGAAGGAATGGACAGAATATCCTGTGCTTCACTTCAGCATGGCTGGTGGAAAGCATATGGAGAAGGAACAATTACAGAGATACCTTCTTTATATTTTAAAGATGAATGAGGAGAGATTTGGTATCGAGAATGATGCTATCGACCCCAATATTCGATTGAGTAGTTTGATACAGACTCTTTACAAAAAAATGGGAAAACAGGTGGTCGTCCTCATTGACGAATACGATGCCCCCTTATTGGATGTTGTCCATAAGGAGGCAGAGCTTAAGGAGTTGCGTGATATGATGCGCAATTTCTATAGTCCCCTGAAAGATTGTGAGCCATATCTCCGCTTTGTATTCTTGACTGGCATTACCAAGTTCTCACAGATGAGTATCTTCAGCGAGCTGAATAATATTACGAATGTGAGCATGTTGCCCCAGTATGCTGGCATCTGTGGTATCACGATGGAAGAACTAGAGACGGAAATGTCGGCAGATGTTGATGCCTTGGGTGAGAAGTTGGGCAAGACAAGGGAAGAAACACTAGCAGCACTTCGGGAGTATTATGATGGCTATCATTTTGCAGATGTATCACCTGATATTTTCAACCCTTTCAGCCTACTCAATGCAATGACAAATGGTAACTTAGACTACTATTGGTTTGCATCAGGCACGCCTACTTACTTGATCAACATGCTCAACAAGTTCCAGGTGATGCCATCAGAGATAGGAGGGAGCGAGGCAGACAAGTCGGAGTTTGACGCACCTACCGAAAAGATGACCACCATCATGCCGTTGCTCTATCAGAGTGGCTACATCACCATCAAGGGGTATGACCCAGAGACAGAACTCTATCTGCTCGACATCCCTAACAAGGAAATCCGTGTCGGCTTGTATCGTTGCCTCTTACCTTATTATATTGGCATGAATACCGTGAAAGGTACAACGACTATCGCCAAGATGTCGGCTGCCATCCGTCACAATGACATCGACAAGGCTTTGGAGATGCTGCAAACCTATCTCGGCACCATCCCTTATTGTGACAATACTGATTACGAGGGGCATTACCAGCAGATGATGTATGTCATCTTCTCCATCTTGGACAATTACGTTGATGTGGAGGTTCGCACCCTAAAAGGGCGTGTTGACATGGTGCTCCGCACTGCCACTCATCTTTATCTTTTTGAGTTGAAACTCAACCAAAGTTCCGATGTGGCAATGAGGCAAATTGACCTTAAGGAATACCCGAAACGTTTCGCCCTCTGTGGGTTGCCTATCGTGAAAATAGGCATCAACTTTGATGTGGCGACACACAATATAACAGATTGGAAAATAGAAGAATAAGTAATTATAAACGATATAACTCATAAAGAGGGTGTGTGATAGTGAACGCTCGACACCTGGTTATGGCGATGGCAACATCACGCAGTATGAAGCCTATCTTCCTTATGGTGAGTTGTTGGTCGATGAGCACTCGCCTTCAGAGTCAATGCCGTACAAGTTTAATGGCAAGCAATTTGATGACGAGACGGGACTCTATTACTATGGTACAAGGTATATGAATCCTGTGGCTAGTGTTTGGTATGGGGTGGATCCTTTGGCTGAAAAATATCAAAGTATAGGAGGAATGGTTTATTGTGAAAGCAATCCTATAAAGTACATTGATCCAAATGGTATGATAAAAAGACCATATTTTGGTCAAGAAGAAAGGTTAAAATCGCCGATTTTATATAGAAATTATCTTCATTTTAAAGATAATCCAACAGTATTAAATCTGTTTGCACATGGAAGTTTTAATGGCTTTTCATATAAAGAGAAGACATCTGGTTCTACTGGTGAAAAATCCGTAGAATTCTTTTATGATATGATACAAAAAGATAAAGGTTTGAAAGAAAGTTATTCAAAAAGTAAAATAATCGTCCTTCATATGTGTTCCACTGCTAAATTTGCAGAAAAGATTTCTAGGGATCCAAAATTTAAAGATGCTTTAATTATAGCTCCAAGTGGAGATTTGGCCGTTTCTGAAAAAACTCCAAAAGTAAATGATAAGCAGATAAACTCAAAAGCAGAATATTCATATAGAATTATTGGAGCTACTAATAAAAAAGCACATGGTGTTTGGAAAGCTTATAGGAATGGGCGTGTCGTAGCAAACTATAAAGATAGTTCTAAACCAGGATCAATTGGATTCAATTTTTTTAATACTAAGGGAAAAAATGGGAAAAAATAATATAATCGATTTGCTTGTTAATATAATAATTGCATTTATTATATTGATTTCATTTGATAATTGCGCAAAAAGAAATGCGAGGGAGGATAAAATAGATTCTTCTCTGATACAATTGAAGACTTTAGGTATATTCTACTGCAATCCGATTAAAACGGCTGAGTATTTGAAGGTGAAAATCTGCCTTAGACAATTAGATACGTTTGCCAATGATGCAGAATTGGTGCGTTTGTCTAAAGACGATAAATCTCCGATTATCAGACTATATGCTTTCCAAGTATTGCTAAATCGCAATTATCAGAAAGCTGAATCTATTGCATTTCGTGAGTTGACTGATACCATTAGCGTTCCTATTAGCTATGTTTCCTTTTATGAAAGAATTGGGGAGGACAATATTTCAAATTTGAGGATTAACTTGTTGGCAAAGTACTGCAAGAAACATAGAATTAGTACAAACAAGCTAGATAGAGTATTGCTGCGTAGCTTGGGTTTAAAGAACATTGACTATTATAAACAGCTATTTTTGAGAATTCCACCAAGTGAAAGGTATTATTATCTCGTAAAGAGGCATTATGTTGTAGATAAAAATCCTTATGCCTTGGTTTTGCTTGCAAAATACCATAAACCATCTGATAGAGTTTTGGTTAATGAAGCCCTTAAAACATTCGAAAAGATAGAAGAAGCTTGTCGAAATATAGCAGATGTGTCATATAAACCAGTACTTCCTGACGAGGATTTGTTTCCAATGTCTTTATTAGCTGTGTCTTATTGGCCAGATGAATCTTTTCGAAAAACATTAGAAGATATAAGTAAACTATATTTATACAAAGCAGATGATTTTTCGCCAACTCTCGATTATTTATATCAAGCTTTGATGGCTTATAATGACGAATGGTCTTATCGCATAATAAAAGATAGCTTTAATTATCAGAAGAGAAGTATGAATGAATTGGATTTGGAACTTTACAAAGAATCATTCAGAGATGCGTATTTGAAGAGACCTTTGCCCAAATATAGATCTTTCTTGTATGGTTCCAAATAAAGTCTCGCTCCCGAAATGGGAGCGAGGCTTTTACGTGTATTGTATATATAAAAACTACTAAATATGCTTAAGAGCATTGATTTGCGCTTCAAGATATGAACTATTCTGCTTCGAGATAGATGACACGAGAAGACCAATCGTTCTTCTTGCCCCAATCTACATCGTGGGTGTAAGGCATCTCCAAGCCATGCTCCATCAGGAACTTGCCGGAGTAAGACTTGCCCTCACAGTCGAGTGGCTTGTTGTCGATGACATCCAATTCACGTACCTTATACATCTTGTTGGCATCCAAACCAGCCATCTTCACCCTTGGAAGGTGAGCATTGTAGAAGTTGGCGAGTTTCCACCAATAGAACACAGCCTTGTCCTTCGCCTCGCTCACGTACATGATGGAACTCAAACCCTGGTTGTCGTAAGGAGATACCAAGCGATAGAGGTCGCCAAACTGTACCACTGGACGAATCTGCTTGTACTCGGAGATAGCCTTCTTGCAGAGAGCCTTCTCCTCATCGGTCATGTTCTTAGGCTGAATCTCCATACCCAGGCGACCGCTCATCGCCACGTCGATGCGATACTTCAAGGAAGTGGTGCGGAAGACGGTATGATTAGGAACGGCGGAGATATGACTTGCCATGGCAATGGCTGGGAAGAAGTAGCTGGTGCCATACTGCATGTAGATGCGCTGGAGTGCATCGGTGTTGTCGCTTACCCAGAACTCGTCGAAGCCACGGAGCATGCCCCAATTGGCACGACCACCACCGCTGGCACAGCACTGAATGACAACATCTTTGTACTTGGCGCGGATGCGATCCATCACCTTGGCAAAACCTGCATGATATGCGATATACATGTGACTCTGGTCTGCCATCGGGAGATACTGGCTGCCATGGTTCATGATTGGCATGTTGGCATCCCACTTGATGTAAGCAATCTCAGGATACTTGGTGAGCAAGTTGTCAACTACGCTGAACACGAAGTCCTGTACCTTAGGATTGGCGAGGTCGAGCACGAGCTGCGTGCCACCACGACCCAAGACGGCATCACGTTTAGGAGCCTTGACAATCCAGTCGGGATGCTTCTCGTAGAGTTCGCTCACACTGTTGGTCATCTCTGGCTCTATCCAGATACCAAACTTCACACCATTCTTCTTGGCATCACGGAGCAAGCCCTCGATACCATCAGGCAACTTGTTGGTATCTACCACCCAGTCGCCCAAGGCGCAGTTGTCGGTCTTGCGAGGATATTTCTTGCCAAACCATCCATCGTCCATCACGAAGAGTTCTCCACCCATCGAGTGGATGTCAGCCATCATCTGGTCCATACCCTTCTGGTTGATGTCGAAATAGACGCCCTCCCAGGAGTTGAGGAGGATGTCACGCTCCTTGTCGCCATGAGCCAGGATGTACTTGCGTCCCCACTTGTGGAAGTTGCGGCTTGCACCGCTCAATCCCTCTGTAGAGTAAGTGAGTGCCAAGGCTGGGGTCTTGAAAGTCTCGCCCTTCTTCAAGTGATACTCTGAGTTCTGCTCATTGATGCCAGCGAAGAAGTAGTGATACTCGGTATCATCGGTTACGGTCTTCAACTTGTAGTTGCCGCTATAGACGATGGCTGCTCCGATGACATCGCCCGTATTCTCCTGTCCCTTGCCATTCAGCGAGAACATCACCTCGCCATGGTCGGTATGGGAGTTGCGAGTGCCATCGTTGTTGCGGATGACGAACTCGCCCGGTTGCAATTTCTCGTGAGAGAGCTGTCCCTCGTTAGCCCAAGTGCCAGAGAGATGGCTCATCCATACATCGCCACGGCGGATAGGAAGCATGGCAGAAGCGAAGGTGGTGAGGGTGACGGTACCCTTCTCGCCATTGGCGATCTCGGTCCACGCCTCGATCATATCTACATCATTATATGCACGATACTTTAAGTCCACCTTTATATTATATACAGGGTCCTTGAGGTGGATGGTGGTCACCGTGGTGTTGCCCTCGCTCTTCACCTCGCTGCCCGTAGCCACAAGGGCTGTGGAGAGGTTGCCGTCGCTATGACGCATGGCGAGCGCAGCCTCAGCAGGGGTGTTCAAGCCGTATGCAGGATAAGCATCCATTCTGCCATCCGTAGCCACCTTGAGGTTCTGCAAGTCACTGTTGTTCAACTTAGTGCCGAAATAGAGATACTGAGCAGGTTTGCCATTCTCGACATCGAGTACGAGCGACATACCCTTGGTATTCACCGATACCTGTTCTGCCATCGCTGGCATAGCGATGGTCATGAGTAAGAGAGCTAATGATTTTAACTTCATGTTGTATAGTTCAGTTATTAGTAATTATTTGTTTCCAAATCGTCTTAGAAAGCCTTTCTAATAGAGCAAGAACCACTTTCCAAATGCAAAATTATAAAAATATCTCTTACCTTCCAATACTTTCTTGCCCAATTTTTCAGATGAAAGCAGAAAAGGACAAAGAAAAGACAAATAAAGCAAAGGTCGGGGGAATCCCCTGACCTTTTAACCATAAGATACTTGCATTTTTCATCAGTTACAATATTTATTTAGAAGTAGTCTTTCTATTAAAAGGATAATACCAAACAAAAAACCACAATACAATAGAACAGACAAGAAGAGATATTGTTATATAGTTCTTTAAAACTCCGTCATTATGTTTGAAGAGATTAAAAACACCATGTAAACAAGCGCATAAGACAAGAGAATGTGTATCATGAGCCAGCTTATCCAATCCCCAAGAGGACAACAATAAAATAATAAAAAAGACAATGCCATTTACACCTAATGGAAAATTCACATGCCAAAAGAACCAAAAGATCGTAATAACCCAAATACGGTTCAGTTGATTCCATTGTGCAAATACCCCTGTTAAATAGCCACGCCAACCTACCTCTTCAAAGAAGGCATAGAAAGCACAACCTAAAAAGATTAAAGAAGTTTTGACACCATTCATTCTATCGAACATAAGCAGCAGCAGAACTGGGAAAATAACACAAACTAAACTACGCTTCAACGATTTTCCCATTATGCTACAAAACATGTTTCTCTTGAAGAAATACATTGCTACCAAAGCACCAAATGCAGGACCGATTCCTTCACACAATTGTAACCATAAAGATTGGTGACAGTCATCAAATAGCGTAGGCAGTATGCAAACAGAGATTATCCTGCATACTACCGCCATAAAATAGAAAAGAAGGATTGGCAAACCTTCCATCTTAATAAAATGCTTTATCATATTTACAATACTCATATTAAGATTGATTTTATCGAGTCAACAGAGAGAAATTCTCCCTTCCATCACTCGGAACCATGCATGACTTTCTCACAACCAGCTTTTCGTACTTAACTCTATTTGTTTATCATTACTTATCACAGCCCTCCTCAAATTTGCAACAAAGATACTACTTATTTCTTAAACTAAGCAAGATGGCTCATATCTTTTTCATCATTTGACATCAAAACAATTTCAGGAATTTTTATATCAGACACCCTCATGTTTAGATTTGCCCACGACAACCCAACACCATACCCACAACAAGTAAGTTCCTTATCTACACCTCCCAGTTTCTCAGCCAATTGTGTAACGATTGTCAATGGAATAGATGCAGAAGACGTGTTCCCATATCCATCAAGGCATATTGGAACTTTCTTCTTTGGCAGTTTCAGCATTTTCTGAATCAGATTCAATATTTTAAGATTCGACTGATGAAGCACAAGATAATCCATTGTATCTAAATCTAAATTATAATGCTCATACAACTGTCTTACAGAAGAAGGAACTATACTTGTTGCAAAAACAAACACATTCATTCCTTTCATCCTTGCCTCTAAACGAGAATACTCTTTTCCATCAACCAATTCTGTCCTAAATGATTTCGGAGTCAAAGGAATTCTACTACCCCCCTCTGGCACTATAATATCTGCATATCCACTGCCGTCAGTACCAAAGTTAAAAAAGAAGCCTCTTTCTCCCTCTACATATTCTATAGCAGTAGCAGTACCAGCATAACCAAACAGCGGATCATCAGCAGGATAATGCTTTTTTGCATCACCAGCAAGCAGCAAGCCTCTTTTCATTTCTCCTGACGACATCAAAGACGAGATTGTAGCCATGCCATAAGTCCAACCTGAGCATCCCAACGAGACATCCTCGCAAAAACACCTTTTACTCAAATGAAGGCGATCTTGAAGGATACAAGATGTAGCAGGAAGGATATAATCCTGAGATTGGGTAACAAATATCAACACATCTATGCTTTCAGGTTCCCATCCAAGCTTGTTCAACAATCTGTCTGTAGCTTTATAGCAAAGGTCTGACGTTGTCAACTCCTCGGACAAGTGCCTTCTTGCAACGCCCGTACTTTTCACAAAAGACTCTGCATCATAATTAACATTTTTGATAATGCCATCAGTGTTTTTAACTACTGTTTCTGGTACACAAGCCGATATGCCAACGACCTTTAAGTTTTTTATTTTCAAAAAAGACATAAATCTATTACTTATGGTTTACGTATGAAAGAATTTCCTTTCCCCATCTAGGCAGAATAGTATTTTTATCTTCCTTGTCAAAGATTGCCATTATTTCTTGCAATTCCTGTAAATTATTATCAGTCTTTGCCTGAAGGAAACTACTCATCTGCTGCTTAAATACATATAAGATAGCCAAGGCACGAGGATTCTTTGAGTTAATATCAAGAGACTTCTCGCATTCTCTAAATACATAGTTATAGTATTTAGGACCATTGACTTTTGAATTGGTAGCAATAAGAACATAATAATAGTATGCCTTCAATGCATATAACTCAGACAAGTCAACCCCTTTCTGTTTTTCTGCAAATTGAATTTGCTGAAAGCAATCCTCCATCAGACCATCCTTGTCGGCTCCAGTGAAAAGGCACATCTGAATACCAAGCCATGCTTGATAATAATAAGGAATCCAACTTTCAGGATACACATCACTGATACGCATCAACTCGCCTCTTACCTTTAGAAGCATATCAATTGAAAATGGTCTATTTAACTTACTCAGCGAAATAGACACCAAACTGTCGCATGTTGCTGCACCATTTGGTGGAGCGCACACTACAGCATGAGCCTGTGATAGGCAAATGGCCAAAAAGCCCATAAAAGATAATTTTTTCATTTCTACTAATTTTTAAGTTTAATTTTTATACTCATATTTTTATTCAACATAAATCGTGTTTTTTTAAACGAAGGAAAGCCACTTACATTACACGACACACCATAAGGCTCTAATGGGACTCCAAAAAGACTGTTCATCGTATTATCATTATTAACATCTTGAAACATTTGAACAGAATATACTCCCTTGGGAAGTTTAAATCTGATTCTCAGATTTTTCCCTTCCACATTAATCATCTTCCCCTTATAATATTTGTTTTTGTTGAAATTCTGCTCACTATTATATATTCCAATATACATTTTTCCTTTTTTAACAAGTACATTCTCCACATCAATAGTTAAATAATAAAATGATGCCGAAAAAGCCTTAATCGCAAATATGCCAAAAGCAATTACTAGCAGCAATTTAAAAATTCGAAATTTCATAAGCATGTGATTTTTTAAGCGATATAAATATTCCAACGTAAAAGAATCTGTCACGCGATGATTCAACTGATCTCCGAAGATATCCCTTATCCGAACAAGGATTTTTTACATAGTCGTAATTAAAAACATTATGTCGGTTAAATAAGTTTGTTATCGAAGCATAAATAATTATGCTAGGACTTACTAAATAGCTGACATTTACACCTGTACTAACATAAGGCTTCGTAAGACTTTGCAGTTTGCCTGATTCGGAAGGATTAGTATATGGACGGCCACTTGCAATATTTTCCGACAATCCCAAAATACATTTTATCTTTGTGATATTGTACTTCACCGAGACTGACAGATTTTGTGCCGTAGCATATTGAGGCTGCACATAATTTACATATTCCATATAGCGACGTCGGGTATGGTTATATGAATAAGACAATGTAGTTGTAAGATTGTCCCATACGGAACCATCTTCTAAAAAAAAGTCCAATCCATAACTTTTTCCTTTACCATTTAAAGTCATTTCACTTTCCTCTATTAACGGAAGACGCGAATACTGCTTCAAATACGTTTCCAACCTCACTGTAGTCCTGAGAAATTTGTACAGAAAACTCAGGACATAATGATTTGAAAAACTCTGATTTTTAATATAGCTACCATATATATCAAAATCATCTCCGACAACCTGACTATACCGTCCATAAAGCAACGACATCTGTAAACGTGTGTTAGGTATATAAGTTATAGAAGTTCTCGGCATAAAAAACACGCCGTTTTCCCCAACTTTATTTTCCATTCTCAGAGATGCTTTAAGGAAGAAACTTGAATTTACTTTCAGTTGATTATCTACGAATACCCCAAATGTATTATAATCCATGCTTAGTTCGTTCTTGCGACCAATCACATTTGAACTCTTCTTGTATGAACGTATATAATCCTCTGCTCCAAAAGACAACTTATATATACCAGCAATATTCTTTAAAAAGCGTGCTTTTAGATGCGTCTCCAATTTTCGGTCAATATACTCATCATTGGCGACAAAGCCACCATTGACAACATTTCTAATCCAAGATTCTGCTGCTCCAGCAAGCAAATTCCATCCGCATTTGAAATTCAGATGGCACACACTATTTATATACAAATTATTCTCGTCCATTCCAAGTTTTCGTTCGTTAGAATCAAAAACAGAAAATGGAATATGGTAACCCAATTCAGTATGGTCAAATCCTACATATGTTTTTACGTTGCACGATGGCAAAGGCTCTGCCTTATATTGGACTTCACTTGAAATTTTCTTATAAGGTTTGTTCCATTCATATTTATCCGGAAATAACTTATCATATAATTTCAGATCCATATATTCCGCATTAAAAGACAAAGAACTGGTACGCAAACTTTTTGTTCCTCCAACAGCCATACTTAATGGTGAAAAATTTAAGCCAAATTTATCATGCGTTTGCACATCAGTCGTTTCCATTGGAAGGACAGAAGATAAAGCCTGACCATACTCACAGTCATAACCACCCAATGAGAAGTTAATTCCTTTAAATAAGAATGGAGAAAACCTACTTCTTGTCACAGTATTATTCGCTTCCGCATCGTATGGCTGCAAAACATGCATACCATTTATAAAAACCTGACTTTCAAAACTTTCACCACCACGCACGTATAGTTTTCCATTTTCTCCTACAGTCTGTACACCAGGCAGTGCATGAAGTGACGCAATTATATCGCCACACGAATTGCCCATCATCACCACATCAAGAGGTTTTATGGATTTGATTTTTTCTGTCTGTCCAAAACTAAAACAACTAGCAACAATATCTACATTATCAAGTGTAAAAGATTGTGGTTTCATCTTTATGAATATCTCCTTTTCTGCAGGGATGGTTATCTTAAAAAAATAATCCCTATACCCCACAAAAGTACATTTCAGCGTTGCTTCGCCATTCAATGAAGTTTTGAAAGAAAAATTGCCAAGAGTGTCACATATGCACCCATCAACAGTACCATATATATATATATTGGCACCAACCATAGGTCTTCCTTCTTCATCACATACATTTCCACGTATTATATTTTGTCCTTGAGCCAAGGTACAAACACTAACCAGTGAAATTAGTATGGTCAATAATCTTTTTTTCTTCATATTCATTTTTTTATTATTATATTTAAATCATGCACAAAAGTAAGTAAAAAATAACATTCCACAAAAAATATGTATTACATGGCTAGATTTATCAACGTATAACTAACGACATTTATGAATGACTACAAAATGCTGTCAATGACTAACTAAAAATGGCTAGCTTTTATGAATGCCGAAAAGCATTTAGCAAATGACGCTTAACTCATTTTCTATTCAAATAAATCAAATTGGCTAGACAAGTAAAAAAAGCCTTGCATGGTATATTTTTTTGATTTACCTTTGCACCGAACAAAATTAAAATTTTAAAAAATGAACACAGAAAAATTCTCTGGTACTCTATTAAAAGTTGCCAAAAAACAAGAAAAGGTTGACATATTAATAAGTTATTGTCTTCAGAAGCAGAAAAAATCAGCCCCGCAGACAAACTTGCCATGCAAGCTTTCTGCTGTGCAATGATGGCTGATGGTTCAAAGAATTTTATGCAGATTAAACAATATATTAATGAATGTTGTGAGTATCTGAATAAAGCATTTACTATTGACTCTCAGTCATACGTCTGCCATCTTGTTCGAATATTGATAGAAAAGAACATGCATGATGCTACGTTTATCAGCCATATACATGAAGATACAGCTTTTCTCTGTTCTTATCACGCTGAAGTTGAGGATGGATATAAGCAACTAGCGAATTATGCAACAGAAGACATTAAATCATAAGCATATAATAACATGTTGATTGTTCACGCCATAGAAATAAAAGATAGCAGACAGAAGCATATAATAGCTCATAGCCATCTGAAGCAAATCCTTGCCATTAGTAATCTTCCTAAGGGGCTGCTACAAAAGCAAAAAAGGACTGATGCAGGAAAATTGATGATGGGCGAGTATTACATAAATATCACTTATGCTGACGATTATGCCTTTATTATGCTTACAAAGCAAAAATTCGGCATTGACGCAGAGAGGATTAAGCCAAAAGACAAGCGTATAATATTACTATTATCAGTCATGCTGTCTATAAACCTAACAAGTGATTTAGATTTCTACAAAGCATGGACTGCCATGGAATCCAAAGTGAAATATTATGGTGACAAAGGGCTGTTCGATGCTCTTATGGGAAATCTCGAAACGATTCCAACTCTCCAGACAATACATTTAATGTATAAGGGGAACATGATTGCTATAACATCAACAAAGAATAATTTAAAAGCTCAAAAAGTTTTATTCAAAAAATATCAAGATGAAACAATATAATGAAAATGCGGCACAGTATCTGCCTCAGACAAGTCCCATGATGCTAATTGATAAAATTATAGAATCAGACATCGAAAAAAATATTGTCACAGAAAAAAGCGTCACAACAAATGATATATTTTTCCAAGGACATTTCCCTAATCATCCTGTTGTTCCAGGAACCTGCCTAATAGAGATGATGCTCCAATCTTGTGGTGTCTTATTGACATTACGTTATAAAAAGAAACTCAAGGCCGATTATGTCAAGCCTGGAATTGGACATGTTGCAAAAATTCTTTCGGCTATATTCTATCATGAGATTCTACCAAACAGTACTATTAGATTCAGTTGTCATATGGAATCCGTGATTATGAATTTCGCTGAATTCAGTGTGATTGCTACAGTCAATAACACTTTAGTTGGGAAATCAAAATTCGTTCTAGCAGTATGAAAAAGAATATCTACATAACAGGATTAGGGTTCTATACGCCACTAGGATATGGCAAAGAAACTACCCTAAAAAAATTGCGCAATGGTGAAAGCGGATTAAAAGTAAAGAGTCTTTGGGATGGTATTGTTCCATGCCTAATAGGCGAATTGCCAAATGTTTCATTCGATGAATATATTCATTGGAAAGAACCATTCCGCCCAACATCTTATAGCCAGGCTTTAATATTAAGTTGCTATGATGCAATTAAAGATGCAAAAATTGAGGATAACGACATTGAGGCAACAGGTTGTATTATGGAAACATGCCTTGGTCCTTCAGAGAGCGTAAACGATTATATGAAAGATCTTCTACTTCTAAGAAAAGGCATTATCAGTCCGATGAAATTTACACATACTGTATCAAACACAGCTTTAGGAGATGTTTCTAGATATTTCAAACTCAAAGGTCCAAGCTGCATCATGTTGACAGAGTCATCTGTAAGCTATGCATACGACCTCATAACTCTTGGCATGGCAGATATCGTTATATGCAGTGCCATTGATATAGCAACCAAGGAAGTCATGATGTTAAAAGAGCATGATGAGAAATTATTATACAGTGAACATGACATCCATAAAATAAAAGAAAATTCCTGTAATAGGAGTGACGCATGGGGGTCTGGTTGCTGTACACTAATTTTAGAATCTGAAGATAGTATGAATCGTAGGGCTTGCAGTCCCTATGCCAGACTAGCATCATGTCAGGAAAATGTTAGCAATGGAAAAATAAAACAGAAAAGTAACAATTACAAAAGTTTTTGTGGCAATATGTTTTACGCAAGTACCATTTTCGATTTGGCAGTCACTTGCCTTTCCTTAAAAAATGGAGAATCGTATCATGTGGGAGAAAAAAGCCACAAAGATGACAACAAAGATGCTGTTGTCTTTTCAGAAAGAGATGGCGACATGAACACTTTATTTATAATTGACAAAAAAGGCATATAATGAAAAAAACGATTTTAGTTACAGGGGGAGCTAGAGGTATTGGAAGAGAAATCGTAAAACAACTATTTCATCGTGGCTCTAATGTTATATTTACATACAAGCATTCTGCCAAAGCTGCAGAGATGTTATATAACGAGCTATCAGCCATTTCTCATAAAGACACACTGATAAAATATTTCCAATGTGATTTGGCCGATATGGAAAGCGTACGCAAAATAGTTCATGAAAACAAGGATGACTTTTCAAAGATAGACGTTATCATAAATAATGCAGGAATAATTTCGAATGAACCTCAATTTCTGATTACAGCTGATATGGACATTTGGTGGAAGGTGCTGCGCAACAACATTGCCTGTGTAATAAATCCCATCCGAGCTATTGCTCCATTTATGATACGAAGAAAAAGCGGCACCATAATCAACGTGTCTTCAATCTCTGGACAATGGGGAGATTCTGGACAATCCGCCTATGCAGCCTCAAAAGCCGCTATAGCCAATCTTACCAAAACGATAAACAAAGAACTATCTAGCTTTGGCATAATAGCGAATTGTGTTTCGCCAGGACTCATAGATACAATGATGACAAAGGGAATAACTGAAAAATTCAGGAAAATTACTGTTAGTGAAACGCAACTTAAACGTTCAGGCAAGCCATCAGAGGTAGCTTCTTTAATTACATACCTAGCTCTAGATGCACCATCTTATCTTATAGACCAGAATATAACTATTTCTGGAGGATTATAATAACAATAGTGACATAAAATGACCAATATAAATATGGAGAATTCAACTAGAGTCGTCGTTACGGGTATCGGTACGTGCTCATCTTTAGGACATAATGTAAAAGAAACCGAAGAAAGTCTTAATCTTAGTAGAGTAAACTTCAAAGATGTTCCTTCATTTAGATTTAAGACTGAGAATCCGATTCTCAGAACGAAGAAGTGTTTCATGATTCCTGAAGATACATATCTAGATTACAAAGCACAGGATCTTTCCATCATGTATCCCATGGCTAGAGACTGCATTCGACAAGCTGCATCCTCTGCGAAATTGAATAAGACTATTCTAAGCAAAGCTAACACTTCATTTTGCATAGGTATGTCAGTAAGCACAACTTTTGTAAGAGAAAAAGTCATCTACGAGAGATTTATTAATGGCAATGAGGCTTGGGACGAGATAAGATATACGACCCCAATTCTAGCATCAAAAATGGCAAAAGAATTTGGTGTAAACGGCATAATATCAGTGATCTCTACAGCTTGCGCCTCTGGCACCAATTCTATAGGAAGAGCTTTCGACCTCATACGAAGTGGTAGAGCAGATTATGTTATCTGTGGAGGTATCGATATCGTTAGTGAATTGGCATTCAATGGTTTCAATTCTTTACTAGCTCTTTCGCACAGTAGATGTAGGCCCTTCGGAACCGATAGAGATGGCATGTCACTTGGAGATGGGTGTGCAATGTTCATACTTGAATCATACGAATCTGCCCAAAAAAGAGGTGCAGATATTTATGCAGAAGTTAAAGGATATCAAATTCTTAATGAAACATACCATCCCACCTCACCACACCCAGAGGGCATCTATGCACTAAAGTGTATGAAAGCCGCTTTAGAAATGGCTAATCTGAGCATAAATGAGGTTGACTATATAAATGCTCATGGAACAGGAACTAAAATTAATGATTCCTCCGAATTCAAGGCGATTAACAATTTGCTGACCAATCGTACAACCCCAACTTTTGTAAACTCCACAAAGGGACTTACGGGACATACCCTTGGAGCTGCAGGAAGTATGGAAGCACTTATATGTATGCTTAGCATGAAAAATAATACTATCTACGGTGACGGCAGAGATTACGAAACACTCTGTTCTCCAAAAATCAATTACGTCAAAAAGAACAGATATAATATACCAGTGAATGTCTGCGTATCAAACTCGTTTGCTTTTGCCGGCAATATGTCAAGCATCATATTATCAAAAACAGAAGACATCAATTAATATTATAATTTAAGTAATTATGAACAGAAAAGAACTTACAGAAAAAGTAAAAGAGTGCATCAAGGCAAGTCTTTCAGATGTCAAAATCGTTAGCAACCTAAACGATGACACTCCTCTGATTAGCGAGGATGGAAAAGCAGGAGTCTTTGACAACTCTTTATGCGTCCTTGAAGTTACCGCTGGATTAGTAACAGAATTTGAAATAGATCCTTCTATTTTCAAGAAAGAGTCATTCAAGACTGTGTCAACATTAGTTGATACTATCGAAGAAGCACTGAATAAGAAATAGACTTTGATACAAGTATAACAAACATTTAATTTATGTAATCATGAAAGAAACTGACATTAAAAACTTGGAAGAGCGTTATGAGCCTGCTCTGGTTTCAGCTAAAATTGCAGAGAACATTATAGTAAACTGCTAAGCGCTTATGCTGGCATTCTTTGCTAGCATCCTTTCACCTTGCATTTACAAGGACTAGTGATAACAAAACATGTTTAACAAAAAAACAACGATAATTATGAAAGAAACAGATATCAAGTAGTTGAAAATGCGTTTTTGAGCCAGTTGCTGCTCAGACCGCAATAGATGAGAATCACTTTTCAATGATTGATTGCTAATAGCATTCATTCATCAGTATTAACGTATCAAAGTTTTCGCCAAAAGGGTATTTACTCTTACCCTTTTGGCTTTAATAAAATTACAAGCATGAAAAATATCCTTAGGAATTATGATTATAATGTCATTCTTCGCCAAAAAGACGAATATATTTTATGTTATCAAGAGAAATACTATCAGATTGGCTCTCTTATATATCTCATCTTATCATATGGAAAAAATTGTAATACTCTAGAAGAGATTTTGTCTAATCTTAACAGGAATGATTTTACCGTTATCAATCTCAAAAAAATTATTGATTCTTCAATTATTCCTATCTTTAACATGGAAATCGCATCTACCCAAGAGGATAAAGAATGTACAAATAACTATTGGTGCCGTCATGAAATAAAATCCTCTGGAAAAGCATGTGGGATAATAACATGGTTAAAACCAATCTTTGGCAACCTTTTTTGGTTTATTCTTGGTATATCATTAGCTATTAACATCATATTGTACATATACCTACCAGTAATACCACTAGTAGGAGGTGCATATAATATTATAGCCAACATAATTTTTATATACGCCATCTATATGATAATACTCTTTTTCCATGAGTTTGGACATATAGCTGCTGCATTGAAAGCAGGGTTGAAAGATCGATGTATAAACTTTGCCATGTATTACGTATTCCCAATATTATACGTGAAACTGGATGACACATGGACTCTTGACCTAAAAAGACGCACCAAAATTAACTTGGCTGGTATTACTATCCAGATACTGTTAAATCTTCCCTTTCTAATAGTAATTTATATCAGTAAAGAGAATCATCTTATAACCCAAATTTTATATCTTTCATTTTGGCTAAATACTGTCACCATCGTATTTAACTTAATTCCATTCATGAAATTTGATGGTTATTGGATTCTGTCTGACGTTTTAAATATTCCAAACTTATCAAAGGAATCTCAATGCTGGCTAAAAACTTTTTTCGTTAAACCAAGTCCATTTGCAACAAAGGGAATAGAACTAAAAGGAATTAAAAAAGTGATATTTGTTATATATAGTTTTCTTAAACCATTATTCATTTTAATTATATCATTATGGGGAATTATTATTTTAACTTATATTTCGCTCCATAGTTTCTATATAATATCCAATTGGGACTATATTGATATGAACATAGAAACTTTATATTCCTTAATTCCAGATTTGTGCCTCATATTACTTGCTATAATTACAGGCATTAGATACTTAAAGCTATATTTCAAATACAAAAAAGCAAAACTTTAAAGCAATGAATAGACTTGATATTAGAAAACAAGTTGTCGAGTATATCGAAGAAAAAGTAGAGAAACTCGTAAACAAAGAAAAAGAGAATTATGACTTAGTACGTTTTTGCACTATGTCACATAACATTTTTAATTTCATGCCCTCTATATCTGGCGAGGAACATTGGAACATCTATAAAAAATCATAAGAGATAGAACATTGTCTGCAAATAACGATTATTTTCTAACATTTGATTATCAAAACATGATGAGGAACTTCAATAAACAGAAATTAGAGCCTTACCTTCCTGCAATTATTGCGTCATTTCATTTTGGTGAAAGAGAAGGCTATTTTTTCCCGATTATTCGTGAAAATATCAATGTGGCAGTACTTTCTGGCTATTCTGGCAAAGGATTGATAAGAAAGAAAGAACAAGTTGCTAAGGAAGTGGCATTTACTAAGAGATTTTATCCTCAGAGTACTACAAAAATAGACTTGTTATCATATACAAGTAAGACCTTGTTTTTTGACATGATAAAAAAAATAAAGGAAGGCTATTCTATCATGTGGTTCCCTGATTGGGCTGATAAATATGTAAAAACAGAAGAATGTGTTGAAGTACCATTCCTTGGAAAGAAGATTTTTATTCCTAAAGGACTGGCTACATTTTCATTCATATCTAAACGTCCTATTATCCCTCTTTTTTCTTTCTACAACAAGGAAATGCAACCAGAGTGCATTATAGGAAACATCATACAACCAAATAAGTTTGGCATAAAAGAATATATGGTCACAGCTACTCAAAAGTTATATTCAGAACTTGAGATAATTCTGAAACAACATTATTGGCATTGGGAAGGGTGGTTTAACATTCACAGATTTACTAATGGAAACGACAGCATACCTGACTACCCAATACCAGAACTGGACAAAAAGAAAGAGCACAAGTGCAATAATAACTCATGTTTTTTCCGTGTTGACAAAAATTATTTTGTGATGAATCGGGAAACAGGCAAAATCATCGAACTTGACTACAATATGTTTAATAAAATACAGCAGAATCAATTCAATGATTTCCGATATGACGATCTGCGCATCTTATACAGAAATGGCATACTCGTCTAATAAATTCCTCATAAATAGCGCATAGTGGCGTGAAACAGGTATCACAGCATTGCTACATTTCAAGTACAACTTATAGCCGTTCGAGTTTCCTTCCATTGCATCAATATACTTAACATTGATAATAAAAGAACGATGGCATCTTACAATGTTTTCATCACATATCCCATTCACCATACTACTTATGGTCGCACGTAAATGCCTTTCACGCAAAACATTGTCATGCATAAAATAGATATAAAGAGTACTGCATTTTATTTCCGCATAAACAAAATCTTTAGAGGATATGGTTAGTTTTGTATTACTAGCCATATCCTTGATTGTAATCATTCGTTGCTCAAGCTCTGCTTTTGTACTTTCATTACATTTATCTATTTTTGACTTGTATTGAACGTACATAACAGCAAAAAATGTAGGAAACAATCCGACACTAAGAGTTATTCTTACCCACGACAGATAAGATTCGATATTCAGTGAAATTGTACAAATCACAGCAGTAAACAAGTAATTCAAAGTCGTAATAAATAACAATAACGACAAAATAAAACATATTTCATATAAAACAATCCACTGAGAAAAGCGTTTTACGGCTTGCTTTTTTATTAACAAATTAAACATATATATGCAGATAAAGGTAATTCCACCATATCCCAAAGCAGGAAACAAAGCATAATATTGAAAAACGCCAAACGAAAAAGGGCGCAAAAAGAACAATATCATTGTTACACAAAACGATATTGCCATAATGACTCTGTTTTTCAATACTATTATAGGAAATTCTTTCATTAATACATTTGCCATTATTCTTCTATTTTTAATCGTGATTTTTGTATATTCATAAAATTGCCAACAAGCTATTCTGCCAAATCATACCGCAGAATCTCGCAATACCACTCTCCCAGATTTCCCGTATGAACATACGAATATTCATACCGTCTCCCACCGAGAAACATTTGCCAAATCCCCAACTATGTTCTGCAATATAATTCCCATAAGGCAAATTTAAATACACAGAGCCTACTGCTCCCCAACCTTTAGTATGCTGAGCAAAAGTAGAACGTGTGACAATCAACAACATAATACATGATTGTAATCTGTAATAGTTTGACAACAAGTTATTTTTCATCTCTCTTATTTTATTTTGATGACTGCAAAGGTACATTTTTTTTTTGAATATCTTATATCTCAGTCAACTTTTTTTTCAAGGACAAGAACATTCATATCATAACTATTCCTAAAATTGGCTTTATACTCGAAATTTCTTAGTACCTTTGCCTCCGATAAGCTGCGAGTTCTATCTTAAGAGCATTCTAGAACACAGTTTATTGTATGATGTAACTAAAAGATAGTAAACAATATGAAACTCAAGATTCATTTCAGTCATAAGGAGGAGCTTTGGAACTCCTGGTCACATGCCGGTGGCATCCTGTTGGGTGTCGTCTTCGGCATCATCTTCCTGTATTGGTGCTTCACGGAGCATAACGGTTGGGCAACGGCAGGCGTCATCCTCTACCTCTTCGGCATGCTCATGTCGTATATCGCCTCCACCACCTACCATGCCCTCTCGGCTTGGAGCAAGTGGAAGGAGCGACTGCGCAAGTGGGACCATGCCGCCATCTACTGGCACATCGCCGGTTCCTACTCGCCTATCACTCTGATTGCCCTGCGCGACCAAGGCTACTGGGGATGGAGCCTCTTCATCTTCATCTGGGCGTGTGCCATTGTTGGCACCGTGATGAGTTTTGCCAAACTGAAAGACCACAGCAACTTGGAGACGCTTTGCTTTGTGGGCATGGGCTTGTCGGTACTGGTCGCCTTCAAACCGCTTTACGACTCCGTGACCCCAGCCACGGTGATTTGGATTATCGCCGAGGGTGTATGCTATATCACGGGTGCCGTCTTCTACAGCATCAACAAGAAGCGATACATGCACTCCGTCTTCCACTTCTTCGTCTTGGCAGGAAGCATCTGCCACATCATCGCCGTATGGGACATCTTGATGAAATACATATAATATGATGGCGCTTGCAACTTTCCGTGAGTTGCAAGCGTCTAACGTTTTAGTTTTAATCACATAATTACGCTAGATGATACATTTAAAAGACATCAACAAGACTTACCAGGGGGCGCAGCCTCTGCATGTGCTCAAGGGCATCAACCTCGACATCGAACGAGGCGAGTTTGTATCGATCATGGGCGCATCGGGTTCGGGCAAATCCACCTTATTAAATATATTGGGCATTCTCGACAACTATGATTCGGGCGAATACCGACTCAACGACGTGCTCATCCGAGACCTCAGCGAGACGCGTGCCGCTGAATATCGCAACAAGATGATCGGTTTCATCTTCCAGTCATTCAACCTCATCTCCTTCAAGACTGCCGTGGAGAACGTGGAGCTGCCTCTGTTCTATCAAGGCGTGAGCAGAAGGAAGCGACACGAATTGGCGATGGAATACCTCGACAAGCTCGGTTTGGCACAATGGGCAGAGCACTATCCCAACGAGATGTCGGGTGGTCAGAAGCAGCGTGTCGCCATCGCCCGTGCCCTCATCACCAAGCCCCAGATCATCCTAGCCGATGAACCTACGGGTGCGCTCGACTCGAAGACGAGCGTGGAGGTGATGGACTTGCTCAAGGAACTGCACCAGAAGGAGGGCATGACCATCGTGGTGGTGACACACGAGAGCGGCGTAGCCAACGAGACAGACAAGGTGATACACATCAAGGATGGACTCATCGGAAACATCGAGGAGAACTACGACCATCACCTGGTGAGCAAGGACTACGTGAAGTAAACCATTTATACATTAGTTTTCATGCGTGAATTAATCAAAGAAATATGGAGCACGTCGAAGCGCAATAAGTTGCGTACATCGCTGACGGGATTTGCCGTTGCCTGGGGTATCTTCATGCTGATATTCCTCCTGGGTGCCGGCAATGGACTCATCAACGCCCAACTGCAACAGAGCGACCGATTCCTAGCCAACTCCATGTTGGTGTTCGGTGGACAGACCTCCAAGGCTTTCAAGGGACTGAAGGAGGGACGTGACATCACCCTGAAAGACCAGGACATGACCACCACTCGCCAAAGTTTCTCTCACTTTGTGGGAGACGTGGGCGGACAGTTGCAGCAAGCCGGCGTCAACATCACCTATGGCGACAACTATGTGGCGGCACAGACGCTCACGGGCGTATCTCCCTCCCACTCCAAGATAGACAAGAAGGAAATCATCGTGGGCAGGTTCATCAACGACATCGACCTCAAGGAACGACGCAAGACGCTGGTTCTCAGCCGAAGTCAAGCCAAGGAACTCGCCAAGGACTATCGGGCGATGCTCGGCAAGAACGTGAAGGTGGATAACCTCTCCTTCAAGGTGGTGGGCATCTACAAGGACGATGAGTCACGACAGAACAACGAGGCTTTCTCCGCCTTCTCGACCGTGAAGACCATCTATGCCAAGGGCGACGAGGCTGGCACCATCGAGTTCTCCCTCAAGAACCTGAAGACCGAGGAGGACAACAAGACTTTCGAGAAAAGCTATCGTGCTCGCATCAACAACAACCACCTGGCTGCTCCCGATGACGACCGCACCATCTGGCTTTGGAACCGATATATGGACAATATACAGATGAACCAAGGCATCGCCATCATCCAGATAGCCCTGTGGATAGTGGGCTTGTTCACCTTGCTCAGCGGCATCGTGGGCGTAAGCAACATCATGCTCATCACCGTGAAGGAGCGCACCAGAGAGTTTGGCGTGCGCAAGGCCATCGGTGCCAAACCTTGGTCGATACTGAAGCTCATCATCACCGAGAGCATCATCATCACCAGTATCTTCGGATACATCGGCATGGTGTGTGGCGTAGCCGCCAATGAGATCATGGATGCCACGATAGGTCATACCACCGTGGACACCGGTCTCTTCAAGGCTGCCATGTTTGTCAACCCTACCGTGGGCATCGGCACTTGCATCGCAGCCACCATCACCATCGTCATCGCCGGCACCATCGCCGGTCTCATCCCAGCCATCAAGGCTGCGAGAATCCGTCCGATAGAAGCATTGAGAGCGGAATAAATAGCGATTGCTGTGCAAGCCCATATCACGGCGCAAGCCCCATTTATTATTTATCATTTGTTATTTATAGTTTATCATTTGTCTATGCGATTTGACTTAGATACATATAAAGAGATACTCGATACCATCACGAGGAACAAGAGCCGCAGCCTGTTGACGGGATTTGGCGTGTTCTGGGGCGTGTTTATGCTCATCGCCCTGATGGGAGGCGGACAAGGACTGAAGGAAGTATTGCAAAACAACTTCGCCGGATTCGCCACCAACACCGCCGTCATCTGGTCGCAAAATACGACCAAGCCCTACAAGGGATTCGACAAGGGACGGCAATGGAACATGGAGGTGAGAGACATGGAGCGACTGCGCCAACAGATGCCTGAGCTGGACGTCATCACCCCCCTGCTCTTCGGAGGCAGAAAGACCGTGGTCTTCGGCGACAAGAAGTTTAGCGGCTCCACCCAAGGCGTGAACGCCGACTATGCCGAGGTGAGCGCACCAAAGCTATTCTATGGTAGATACATCAACGAGATGGACGTGAAGCAACAGCGCAAGGTGTGCGTCATCGGCGAGCAGATATACAAGAACCTCTTCCCCAGAGGCGGCGACCCTTGTGGCAAGAGCCTGCGAGTGGATTCCACCTACTATACCGTGGTGGGCGTGGACTATCGTTCGGGCAATGGTGTCAACTTCGGCGGTCGTGCCGACGAGACCATCACCCTACCACAATCGGTGCTCCGAACCGCCTACAACCGAGGCAATGCCGTGGACATCATCGCCGTGACGGGACATCAGGGAGTGGTGATGAGTTCGATCACCGACCGCATGAGATCCATCATAGCCCGTGCCCACTCCGTGGATCCTACCGACGAGAAGGGCGTGATGGTATTCAATACCGAGGTGCTCTTCCAGATGCTCGACAACCTCTTCAAGGGTGTCAACTTCCTCATCTGGCTGGTGGGCATCGGCACGTTGCTGGCAGGAGCCATCGGCGTGAGCAACATCATGATGGTGACCGTGAGGGAGCGCACCACCGAGATTGGCATCCGCCGTGCCATCGGAGCCACACCGAAGATGATACTCTCGCAAATCATCTCCGAGAGCGTCATCCTCACCCTGGTGGCAGGCATGACGGGCATCCTCTTCGGAGTCGCCATCCTACAGATGCTGGAAGTGGCAAACACGAAGGATGGCATCCTCACCGCCCACTTCCAGGTGAACTTCTGGACGGCGATATTCTCTGCCATCCTCGTTTGCATCCTCGGTGGATTGGCTGGTCTCGCCCCAGCATGGAGAGCCATGAGCATCAAGCCAGTGGATGCCATGAGAGACGAATAACATAGATCATAAAAAGATTACGAGATATGAAAAAGTATTCCAAACTGATGGTTGCGGCGATTGTCGCCATCATCTTCATCGGAACCTTCGTGTTCCTCTATCAGAAATCACAGCCGAAACCTACTGAGTACCAGGAGCTGACTCCCAAGGTGACGGACGTGCTGAAATCGACCGTCATCACGGGCAAGATTGAGCCTCGCAACGAGGTGAACGTGAAGCCTCAGATCAGCGGTATCATCACCGAGATATGCAAGCAGGCAGGAGACTATGTGCAGGCAGGAGAGGTCATCGCCAAGGTGAAGGTGATTCCCGACATGGGACAGCTCAGCAATGCTCAGGCTCGTGTGCGCTTGGCTGACATCAACCTGAAGCAGGCGCAGGTGGATTACACTCGTGAGGAACAACTCTTCAAGAAGCAGTTGGTGAGTGCCGATGAATACGACAAGGTGAAGCAAGCCTTGAAGCAAGCCAAGGAAGAGGTGGTTGCCGCCGAGGATGCCTTGGAGGTAGTGCGTGATGGCGTATCGAAGAGCAACGCCAGTGCCTCCTCCACCCTCATCCGCTCCACCATCTCCGGCATCATCCTCGACATCCCTGTCAAGGTGGGCAACTCGGTTATCCTCGCCAACACCTTCAATGACGGAACCACCATCGCCAGTGTGGCAAACATGAACGACCTCATCTTCCGTGGCAATATCGACGAGACGGAAGTAGGCAACCTCGTGGTGGGCATGCCGATGAAAATTACCATCGGTGCCTTGCAAGACTTGAAGTTTGATGCCGACCTGGAGTATATCTCGCCTAAGGCGGTGGAGAACAATGGTGCCAACCAGTTTGAGGTGAAGGCAGCCGTGCGCTCCGTGAAGGGAGGCAAGATTCGTTCGGGCTACAGTGCCAATGCCGAGATCGTACTAGCCAAGGCGATGCACGTGCTCACCGTGCCAGAGAGCGCCATCGAGTTTAGTGGCGATAGCACTTTTGTGTATGTCATCAAGGGCAGCGACGACAAGAAGACTTACGAGCGCAAGCAGGTCATCACTGGATTGAGCGATGGAGTGAACATCGAAATCAAGAAAGGCATCGGCTTGAAGGACAAGATCAGAGGACCCCAGATTGTCGCCGATAGCAAGGAGGACAAATAAAAACACGGACAAATTGAATTTGTCCCGATGGATTTGTCCTTTCCTTCTAAACTGCTGATATATAGCGCGATAGGATTTGCGAGACAAATATCCGGGACAAATTCAATTTGTCCGTGTTTTATTTTTGCCTATTCATAATCTCTTATATTAGGAAAATATGAGTTATGAGGGCAAAAGCTATGAGTCGTAAGTGTTAAAACTACGAGTTAGTTTTCTTAACATAAAGTTCTAAAGCAGCCAAAGGAGAATAAGAGAGGTTGGAACGTAAACAGTTGGGAATGAGTAGATTTGCACAAAGTTGCCAAATCGGCATAAAGCAAGCGAGTGAGGAATATTGAAGTAGTTCAGTTACTAAATCGTGAGCCACAGTTACCTATGCAAAGCAGGTAACAATGCGGAAAGGCAACTTTGTGCATCAACGGATTTTATTGCGCTGATTCTCAATGTTTTGCGTATCAAGGAACGCTTACAAAATGATTATATTTGCACACTCAAAATGTAAGCGTTATGAAAATCGAAAAATTCAAGGTGTTGCTCTACCTAAAAAAGAGCGGAATGGACAAGAATGGAAAAGCTCCCATCATGGGACGCATCACGGTGAACAGGACTATGGCGCAGTTCTCCTGCAAGTTGTCTTGCACTCCATCGCTTTGGAATCCTCGTGCCAGCCGATTGGAGGGCAAGAGCAAGGAAGCCGTGGAGACCAACAAGGACATCGAGCAGTTGTTGCTTTCCATCCAAAAGGCTTTCGATGTGCTTGTGGAAAAGAGAACGGACTTCGAGGCTAAGGATGTCAAGGAGGCTTTGCAGGGCAGCGTCAAGACACAGACCACCCTTCTCTCCTTCGTGGACGAGCATATCAGTGAACTCAGCACCCATGAGGGCATCGATATGTCGAAGAGCAGTGTCTGGACTTACAGAAAGATTCGCAAGAATCTCGCTGAGTTCATCGGGGAGAAGTATAGGTTGACTGATTTGGCTTTCGGACAGCTGACCGAGCCTT
>OJJU01000169.1_pt1 | contig 28793 bp, 21 predicted proteins | sample 1596141 | NCBI WGS metagenome assembly OJJU01 (sample SAMEA4350150, study PRJEB24818) | metagenome | biome: human; feature: gut; material: faeces | place: Denmark | collected 2013-09
AACCTGACTTGTCAATTTCTTGACGGTTCGTTTCTTTTACCCAGTCAACTTTCTTATTTCTAAGAAGTTAACCGCTTCTTGTACTACTTGTCTGTTTATGTAAAATCTTTCAAAGAACTCTTTCTTTAGCGCCTTGAGGAATGCTCGATTTCTCAAAAGCGAGTGCAAAAGTACTAACTATTTTCCATTCCACCAAATATTTCAAGGAAAAAGTTAGGAAAATAGCTATATTTTAACAATTGTAAACATTTCAGCATTCGTTATAAACTATTTTACCTTATTATATATATGCGCATATACGCATGTGCATGCAAGCGTACTCGCATATGCGCATATTTAATATGGTAACTAGTAGACCTCACGCTACAAATCAAAGGTAAAAATAAAATTTTTCTTTTAAAAAGTGCTTTTTTACATTTATTTTTATTACTTTTGTCCACTAAATCAACTCAAATGATATACTATTTATGGTTAAAAAGAAAAACAACAATATAAGCAATCGATTGTGCTCTATAGTAATCGGTCTTGCCATAATATTCATAATTGGATTTGAGACTTATCGAATGATTTCATCTTATATCATAAGAAGAGCGTCCGATAACCAATGGCCAACTCGGGATTTAACATCTGGCCAATATTCTGGCAGCTACGATGGGATTGACATCTCACGTCACCAAGGCAGAATTCATTGGGACGAACTTGGCAAAATCAAGCGTTTGAAATTTGTTTATGTAAAATCAACAGAAGGAACCAACATTCAAGACCCATGGTACGAATTAAATATCAAGAAAGCCCGAGAAAGAGAAATACTAGTAGGCTCTTACCATTTTCTTTCCAAAGCTCCAGCTGTCCTACAATTTGAAAACTTCCGTGCTGTATATGATAAAGATAAGCAAGACCTACTACCCGTAGTAGATGCAGAGGATGATGGTACAAAGGGAATGAGTAAAGCAGAGATTCAACTACTATTAAAAACTTTCTGTAAACTTTGCAAAACTTATTACGGTCATACCCCTATGATTTATTGTAGCGAAAGTTACTTCAAGGATTATCTGAGTCCTGAATTTGATGGCTATTATCTATGGATAGCTAGCTATAACCACGAACCCATATTACCAGGAAAACCTCACTACGACATTTGGCAATTCTGTCGCCATGGAAGAGTACCTGGTATTTGGAATTGGGTAGATTTAAATAGATTATCCCCAAATAGAAACATAAATGATATAAGAATGAATTGATATGCTCTCACTCTCTTTAACGTGAGAGCATATCAAAGTAATCTAAATCGGTAAAATTTATAAAGGCATTTTCAATGTGTAATTTTATATTTTAATAATTGTTTCTGAACTTTACTAATATGCTTTATACTAATGAATCTTCTTTTTACGTCATTTAGTTTATTAGTATTTAATACAATTAGAATATAAGTTTGTTAGATTATCCGGCAATTAGTACAAACGACATTTAGTTTAAAAGCATTGATGAATAAACGTTTTTTAGAACAAAAGATATGACTAATATTCTAATATTTATTAAAAAAAACATTTTTTATTTGCAGAACTAGCTAAATATCAGATATTTTTCCTATTTTTGCAAACGAATAATATAATATTCGAATATTGGTAATAGCGAAAGATAGTATATACGTTTATTAGAATTGCCGGCAATTAGGCAATTTATGTAAACTTTATACAGATTTTAGAAAATATTTAGAAGTATGAAACATGAATTGCAAGAAATTGTAGCTGTAGTAAATAATAAAGGCGGTGTTGGAAAAACCACTACGGTACAATCAATAGCTGCGGGCTTAGTAAGAAGAAACCATAATCTCAGAGTCTTAGTTGTTGACTTAGACCCACAATGTAATCTCTCCTCACTCATGGGTATGAAAAAGGAGGGACTCAGTACCATCTACGAAGCTATGTGCAAGCAAAGCGGATTACCAATCTACAAATGCAAAAATGGTGTATATGCTGTTCCTGGCTCAGGTCAGATGGAAAACATCGAGCAGCATTTGCCTGGTGGTCCTTCTCTCCGAGAACAGATGAAGAGTTATACTGTACTCTTAAGTTGTTTACAAGACAACAACTGTATCGACATGACTGGAGAAGGTTTAAAGAACATTTTTGATGATTTCGATTACGTTATCATAGATTGTCCTCCAGCATTATCTAAAAACACCTATAATGCGTTGGTAGCAGCTAGTAAAGTACTGATTCCTGTCCAAATGGAAGCACTTTCGGTAAAGGGTGTTGACGAAATTCTTAGCGTAATGGAAGAAGTAAAAGAATTCCACATGAATGATAATCTTGAAATGATGGGGCTTTTACCGGTTATGGTAGATGAAAGAACAAATATAACCAAAGAATTACGGCAATTACTCGGTGAAAAACATGGTGAAAACGTCATTCCATGCAGAATTCGTCGATGTGTAAAGCTTGTAGAAAGTCAGGCAAGAGGAGAAAGTGTCTTTGAATATGCCCCATATTGTTCTGCAGGTATAGATTACGAGAAAGCTATCAAAATAATGTTCAACTTAAAATAAGAAATTATGGCTATCACAAAAAGAAATATTAAAGAAATAGGGGAGTCTCTTGATAATATGGGCAAAAATGATCGTCCAAGTATATTAAACGCTAATCCTATACAACAAGAACCAGAAAAACAGGTATCAAAGGGTGGCAGAAAGAGAAAGAGTTACTGGACAGCAGATGAACGCAAAAACAGGACTAGTGTAGCTACCTATCTTAATAAAGAAGAGCTTCTGCTCCTAAAAATGAAATGTTTAGCGGACGATATACCACAGGAAAATCTGCTTTACGATATTTTGATGAACTACTTAAAGAAGTAGAAACCACTTTTCTGTTTACCAAAAATAGAGCAGAAACCTATAAAACCACTTTTCTGTTTACCAAGAAAGTGAAATATATAAAAGATATCCATTAGGATATTAGTAATACATTATATACTACATCACTTGTAACCATCTATTTTTCTGATAGTTAAACAAATATTGGTACATAACAAGGTAGTTTTAAGTACATAAGAAAGTGGTTTTTGGTAAACAGAAAGGTGGTTTATAGTAAATAATAAAATGGTTTATAGTAAACAACTTTGTGGTTTTAGGTAAACAGAAAAGTGGTTTATAGTAAACAAAAAAGTGGTTTTAATATGGCAAAGTCGAAAGAAAATAAGAATTTAGTATGGATTAACACTCCATTTGCACTTACAAAGCTTGACAAGCAATACACTTTGCTGCAGCAAAATATTCTGATGGTTGCTAGTGCACATCTCCAAAAGTATGTAGATGAATATTTCATGGAAAAGAGGCAATTAGGCGACACACGTTCAGATTATCTGTTTGAAAAGGGTATTGAACACGTTGTAATGGAGATTCCACCTATAAAAATAGATATAAAGGACTTTCAGGTATCTACGGAGCTTCACAATTATAAATTGCTTCGCGATACCCTAAAGAATGAAATACTGAATCTTTCTGTACGCGTCAGAACGGATGACAATACAGAAAAAATTCAGCATGTATTCTCCAATATAGAGATTCCTATAACCAAAAATGGATATACAAAGAGCGATGGAGAAAAAGTGGATCGAATTAAAGGTGAGGTTTTGTTAGAAATAGATCCTAAACTCACAATGAATCTATTTGATATGAGTCAAGGATATATTCACCACATCTCTATGATTGCAAAATACTCAAAGAAAATTAATACACCACGTCTGTACATCTATTTACTTAGACAAACTGGTTTGGAAAAGAGTCTGCAAATAAAAGTAGAATATTTGCAGATGAAAAAGTACTTAGGACTAGTAGAATTAGATGAGAATGGTAATATTGCAATAGACGAGAAAGGTGAGCCTATCATGAACAAATATCCTAAGTTTTCACAGTTTAAGAAACAAGTATTAGACGTAGTGAGAGCAGATCTTTTGCGCATGGCAGAAAGAAATGAAACAGATATTATCTTTGAGGAGTTTAAACCAGAAGATTTTATTTACCCAAATGGAAAAACAAAGGGAGATCCAGAATACATCGTTTTCAGAATTAAAAGAACCGATGTGGGCATCTTGCATCTAGATGATAAAAATGCTGATATTGCAAAACGTATAAACGATAAACTCGTAAAATCTAAAGATACCCAAACAGAAGTCCAAAAAGAAGGGGACATCTTTGCACATGTTTATCAAGATAAAGATAAGAAAATAGAAGTAGATACATCGAAAGGAGAAGATTTATGGAACCAGTTTATTGCTCTTATCAAGGATAAAAAGCAAAAGGAATTGATCAAAAGAACTAAGTTTATCGGAATGAAGAACAATCGCTTTTGTATCAATATTCCTGATGAAGACATCAGAAAATTCAAAGAAACTGGGCTAGAAAATATGGCAAGAAAGTTTTTTAAATGTGAAGGATCATTAGCTCCTGTATTCTATTTAGGTTAAATCATAGCCTAGCTAAGGGAGTGAAATTCTTACCAAAGATTTCACATAATATTTGAAAATAGAAAACATACCATAAATCCTAAGCTTGTGGGATATAATTGCAATAAATTCTTTATGATTTTATCCCATAAGTTTAGGATATTTCATTAAAACCACTTTTCTGTTTACCAAAATACTGATTTTTATTTATCTAAAACCACTTTTCTGTTTACCCAAAAAAAACTATTAAGAAATAAATATTATTTTTTTCTTATATATATTATATATTACGGAATTCCTAAGTATTTGATAAATAAGCACTTATAAAAAAATAGGTAAATAGAAAAGTGGTTTTAGGTAAACAGAAAAGTGGTTTTAGGTAAACAGAAAAGTGGTTTTAGGTAAATAGAAAAGTGGTTTTAGGTAAACAGAAAAGTGGTTTTAGGTAAATAGAAAAGTGGTTTTAGGTAAACAGAAAAGTGGTTTTGGTTGGAAGTCTTTTCAAGTTTTCTATTATTTTTTGTGATTTTAAACTTAAAACGTCTTACTGATATACACTTCCATTTATCCCATCTTCATCTATTACCTCACCAAAAGCCTTGGCAAAATGATGATAAAAGTCTTCATCACCTGTAAGATGCATCCTAAAATCAGCACCGAACAATACAGGATTTTCTGTCTTTTATAAAAATATCAATAGAATGTAACTAGCTTGTTATCAAACTATTATCATTTATTTTCTAGCTTTTCAAATAACACATATACACCCTAAATCCGGTCATTAATGTCCGGATACCTTTGCTTCGCCATTCCATTAACCTCCTTACTGTTCCAGCCCCGTTTTCACAACATACGGGAAAAATGAATTCAAGTGGCGGGAAAAGCTATTGCTCCCTCAGACTTTTATCGTATCTTTGCACCAGCAATCGAAGGAAAAGCCTTATGTGCCTGAAAACGGTTATCTATGATGACCCAGGCGGGGGATAAATGATGGCAGGCGCCGGTCATCAATGACGACCCCAAAAAGGACAAGAAACGGGGCTTCCGGGGAGTTGCAAAAATGAACCTTTTTAACACAAACGACTATGATTAATTACAGCATCATAATGCGTAGCGTGAACGCAAACCTTCTGGCCATCGTTTTATTTTGTGGTATTGAATTCTTAATATAAACTAAGCCTTTTCATAAAAACCACTTTTCTGTTTACCTACTGGTTTAGAAATGTGGCTAGTAGGCGCCTTTTCTATCGAAAGAACTGTTGCATTCATGTATAATTGCTGTGTTGTTGGCAAATAGATTATTAGATTATACTATTATTCTAATTGCCGTATAAACTAATATTCTTATTTTTTCTATGATTATTTATGCAAAAAGTACAAGAAGGGTGGAAAAGCTTTTATAGTATGTATTAGCGGATGACTATTCAACAAAAAGAGGGCATCCGAACAGATGCCGGTTGCCCTCAATGATGAAATGTATCTTATTATATATAAATGCCTTATAATATTATGTATAGATATATTTATCTATTGAATCCAGAAATCTCGACGTATGGCGCCTGACCTCTTCCGTCCTCATCTCGATAAGATACCTTGATCTTCTTACATTCATTTGGCATCAGACAGAAGTAGTTGTCGCTATATATAACTGGGAGAATCTGTTCGCCATCACCACCTTTTAGGTTCAAACGAATTAGAAGGGCAGGAACATTGCCAGTATTGCGGATTTCAACTTCGCCAATCCACTCTTCACCCTGTTGAACAAAACGTTTACCACTGATGGCAACATCTGCTTTAGGGAGCTTAGAGAGTGCCTGAAGGTTATCTTCTTCCTTACCTTGGACATAGAAGTTGTCAGAAATAACCTGATTGTTCTGTTCGAGATTTAACTTGATGTAATAAACTTCTTCGTCCGGTTCACTTACGCTTACCGCATCTACGGTCTGGTCTTCACCCACGTTCACTTCCTTACTTTCTTCCTTGATTAACTTTCCGTACAGATCAAAGATCTGAACCTTGGCAACCAAGCCATTCTTGGCACCACCAGCGAAGTTAACTACTTCTGCTACTTTTTTTACTGGATTATACTGGATATGCAGTGGCTCGCAAGCCTTCTTTACACCAAAGTATGCGGCAGTTGGCTCGAAGTAATAATCGTAGGTACACCAAACCATGCTTGGCCAGCAGGCATGACTCATCCAGATGAGTAAACCAAGACGATCCTGCTGAGAAGACTCGTACATCGCACGGTAGCCATCATAGTTGAGCCACTGTGCCCATTTAGTAAACTGCTCTGCACTCTGAGGTTTGCCATAACGCTTCTCCATGATTTTGTTGAAAGATTCACCTCCCTGAGCACCCTTCAATGTATAATCATGCTGTCCCCATGCATCGTTTTGAGGCCACAGGTGTTCTGGTTTCATCATTCTGCTCAAAGATTCGAAGGTTGGAACATTAGGCATACCACGCTCAGAATGCAACTTGTGACTTTGGTTAGCGAAGTAGAAAGATGGTGACTTCATCTGATAAGGACCATGTCCGCTGACACCTAAGTCGGCTGAGCTAGGAATATAACCCAACTGAGGATGGATATCCTTTACCTGTTCTCTCAAAACCTTATCAATGGCTGCCGGAGGGAATCCCTCATTACGTCCACAGTAGATACCGATGCTGGCATGGTTGCGGATGCGGGCGATGTAATCGGCAGAGTTTTCCAGGAACATTTTGTGATCATCAGGATCTGGTCCGTCCCAAGGGTTAGCCAGCCAGAAGTCCTGCCATACCATGATACCATACTTGTCGCATGCCTCATAAAGTTCTTCATCACCAATCTGTCCTACCCAGTCGCGAATCATATTGTAGTTCATCTCCTTATGATAACGCACGGCAGCATCATATTCACGTTCGCGATAGTTGAGGTTAGTCTCCGCGAATCCCCAGTTACCACCCAATGGGTTCAATCGCTTGCCATTGATGTAAATCTTGGTCTGGGTCTCCAGGTCGGCATAGCTCATCTGTCGGATACCAGCTTTATAGTTGACCTCAGAAAGCATCTCACCGGAAGTCTTATCCGATACCCTGAAACCTGCATCATATAAATAAGGAGAACCATAACCGTTAGGCCACCAAAGATTCATGTGCTGGTCCTTGAGTTGTGGATAGTCGGTAGGAGCGAAAGCTACCTCACGTTTTTCATTTGGTTTCAAGCTTACTTCCTTCTCAAACTTGATTTTACCGATATAACCTGCCAATTTCACAGTCTTTTCTGCAGCATCAGCATTCTGTAAGAAGACAGACGGAGTCATTGTTGCCAATGTATCAGGCAAGTTTAAAGTAGATGTTACTACAGGGTCAGAAACACTTACCCCATTGTCATGAGTAAGATAGACATCATTCCAAATACCAATTTCACGACCTGGGGTATTGGTTATCCAGTCCCAGCCGATTGAAGCGTGGAAGGTTGGGTTATCAGCACCCAGCTCGCCACCGTTCAGGTCTGTATTCTGAAGATTTTTCTGCTTCACAACGCCAAAGTGAGCATTCTTGATGACATGTACCTCCAACTTGTTGGCACCTGGTTTCAGTTTCTTGGTAATATCGATGCGAGAGCGGATAAAGGCACCATCAATTCTGCCTATCTTCTCGCCGTTTAGCAATATATTAGCCTTCCAGTTAATACCATCGAAATTGAGATAAGTATGTTGCTGCTTGTTGGCTGATGGCTTATATTCGATAGTTGTGCGATACCAAAAATCAGAATTGAAGAACGATTCTGAAATCTGACGCATATTGTCATCGTAGCGATTATCTGGCACCGCACCGATATTCATATAGCTGGTGAGTACGGTACCAGGTACAGTAGCCTGAATCCAGGTATCACTTCCTTCGCGTCGCAACTGCCACTGGTTGAGCATTTGTTTGCCATTGGTAGAGGTTAGGGTATTGGCTGTTTCGGCACGCAAGCCACCCTTACCCATCACCTGCATTTCAGACAAGGCAAATCGGCCGGATGCATCCGGTTCTGTAAGCAGCAGTCTAACATATCTCCCATGACCTTTGCAAGCTATTTTTTCTATCAGACCTTTCTGCTTTTGCTGCCCCAAGGTTGCTATATCGCTCCAGTTTTTGGCATCGTTTGAAACCTGAATCTTGCCATTGCGAGCTTTGTTGATCCAAAAGAGATTCACCTGGTCGAAGTCTGCCTCTGTGCCCAAATCTACATAGAGCCACTGAATTTTAGTATCAGTTTTCTTAGCTAAGTCAGACTTCCAGACGCTTGCGAAGTGCATGGATGGACGCCAAGAGGTACTGTTGTCGATGAGTTTGATACGCCACCACGCAGCCCCCGGCATAATCAACTCGATGCGTACATGTTCGTAGCTGCCTGGTTTCTTCAGTGGGATAGAAACATTCAATTTTCTAAGTGGGAGTTTTACTACGTCCTGGAACTTGTTAGGGTCGGAACTTACCTGCTGTTTGGTAGCAACACCAGGCAGATCAGAACCTTTCTCTTCACCCAGTACTTCCCATTTCTTACCATTGTGTGAACCCATCACACGAATGGTATAGCCTTGCGAAGCCTTGTCCTTATAGAAAGCCAGTTCACCTGTAAATTCCAATTTCTTGAGATTCACTTTCATGGCTTCCCAATTAAACTCAACAAATGCATTTTCACCTTTGATATATTGGCTTGTAACCGTATTGCCGTCTATCATTTTCTCCTTGTCGCGGTTAGACAATTCGCCCTCATTGGTTTTTACACTGAGAAACGAAGGAGCTTTACTGGTGATGATACCGTCCGTTACGAGATGTCCCGTAAGGTTGAAATCAGCATTAGATGAAGTATATACCATACGGTTCAATGCAATGTTCCTATAGATATAATCCTTCACCATTTTGGGAGCCGTAAACTGTGATGGGCGGCCCGGATATTGTCCGATGCCCCTAGTTTCGGCATAATTGTCGGCATGTATCATGCCTAAAGATTGGCTAAGTATGGCCATTAACACAACTGCTTTTCTCATTAGGTTATAATATTAATATTAATTATTTAGATTTTGTGGTGGCAAAGTTACGAAAAAAAAATAAATATACGCATGTTTTCTTTCTTAAATTATGGTACTTTTATGTTTTATTTGAACGAAAAAAGTACCCAATAGGTATGGCTTTCTAAAAATAAGCTACACCTATTGGGTAGGAATGAATCTGTCTGTTTCTAAAGGAAATACTTATTTCCTGTGAAAAGTTTTCTGTTTTTATTTCATCTTACAGTCTGGAAGAACTTCCATACATCTTTTTCCTTCTATAGTCTTCAGTATGCAGCCGATGGTCTTTCTACCGATGTTTCTGTTTACCGGAACGAGATCTTTACTGATAATTTCTACATAGTGAACGCCAGCGTTAGGCACATCCATAGGTAGAGTACCTTCGGCTTGCATCTTGGTATGCTCGAATTTTTCTACATCGTCGAATCTTACATAGCGGTTGGTCTTGCCGTCAACAAAGCCAACGCATACCGTATCCTTATCTGTTGCGATAGAGGCAAAGATGAGTTTTTCACCAGCAAAACGCTTGAATTCCCTTCCGCGTTCTCGTTGCAGAAGTTCTGCCATGGAAACCTTGCATACTCTGCCGCTCTCGTATACCAGGATGAGCCATCCCTCTTCTTCGTCTTCGTGTACTGCAAGTTTCAGGCGATAATCTTGCCAGTCATCGTCATCCAGTACCTTATATTCGTCGGTATCCATCAGACAGATGACGGCAGTAACTGGGCGGTAACCGTCTTCATAATCATGCAGGGCATTGTTGCGCAGACGTGAAGTCTGGATATGCTCTGTGATTGGAGCAGATTCTACATGTTTGACGATATTTTTAGTTTTCTTTTCATTCTGGGCAGTGTCTGCGATATTAGCAGAAGGAGTAGTGTTTACTGCCAGATGCGGAATATGCTCCTCTGCCCATTGTTTTCTGATGGCAAGGAACTTTTCTCTGTAGGTGGCATTTACCTTACGTGCTGATGTTCCCATGCGTTCGAAATATTCACAACCCACGGCGATTGGGGTAGGGCAAGGCTCGATATCGATAATGAGTACGGCATTGCTTACTTCCTCGTCGAAGTGAGTATGTACATAGTGGGCAGCCTCCTGTCCGAGATAGTAAACAATCTGGTTGTTGACATATATCTCATATTTGTCTTTAGATCCCTTGAAGAGTGGGTTTTTCAAGTCTTCTTCCAATCCCATTTCGTAACCGATGTCGGATACGCCCAGATACAGATGACCACCTTCGGCATTGAGGAAGGCGCAGATTTCTTGCATAATCTTCACTGTCTGTGCCGTAACATCCACTCGCATGGAGTTCTCTGGATATACGATAGAGGTCTTGAACTCTGTATGGAAGTCTTCCTTGCCATAGTTCTTTTTGTTGGAAGAAGATTTCTGTAGCTTCAGGAGCGCACGAATCTTGTCGAGAATGTCACCCGCCTGGGTGAGCAGTCCCGATTTCTTGACGAAATTATGGGAGAGAACGAGCGATGCAAGCTGTTGCAGATGAGGATCTTCTGTAAGACTGCTCCAGCGGTATAGCTCTTCATAATGTTCCTCGCTATCCAGACAACCGATGATGCGCAGTTGCATGAAGTCGTGGCGCAGGATGGCATTGCGTTCGAATAGTTCAGGCTCTGTTTCTGCGATATGATTGATTTTCTTGGTATCAACCTTATCCAATGCTGCAAAGTCGTTGAGAAGTTCCAGCAATGTCAGTCGGCTGTCATAATATCCTATGCGTTCTTTGCTATCCAGCATGATGGCAAGTAATCGGCAGAAGTTGAGATAGTTATAAGCCTTGATGTTATCTTCTTCCAGTGTTGCCTTGGCATCGATGATGGCCATCAGTTCTGATACGTATACTTCGTTCATGGAAACGGCATTAGCCAATTCGTCCTTTTCTTCCTTAGGATTGTATACTTCATGGTTTGCATATCCCAGCATCAGTTGATGGAATGCATCGGCAAGGCTGAATCTGCTCTCAGGCGATTCTCTCAGGAAAGTACCATAGAGATATTCGTTGGCACCTTCGGTAATGTTGTCTACTTCTACAATCATGCCTTTCTTCAAGTCATTGAGGCTCATGCCAGGAGCTGGACAGATAGAGACCGAGAAACCTTCGCTGCTGACGGCTGGAATACGGGGAACTCCAGGCACCTGATTGAAGAGCAGGCAGGTGAGGCGAGAGTTGTAGAACAAGTCGTTCACTCTCACATCGTCTTCGTATTCGGTTATCATGTCGCGCATGGCAAAGACATAGCTTCCGTCGCTCTTTACGTCTTTTACATAAGCACGTAGCAATAGCGGCATTTTCTGGTATTCGAAGGATTGGATATTGACATCGCCAGGGAAGAAAGGTACTACGTCGTTTAATACATCGAGCGTACCCATTCCTTCGCAACCATCTTCCACAATCTTGCATTCGAAGAGAAGTTGTCCAGGGAGCTGTCGGGTCACGATGATCATGGTTTCATCATCGATATAGAGCTTTCTGTTCGTCTTTTTGGATGTCTTGCGCTTTTGGGCAAATAGCGAGTGGTTGATATACTCCCATAACTCCTTGTAATGCTCAATAGTGGTGCCCACCTTACCTCTCAGTTTTACCGGTGGCTTTTCATCGAGGCGGACAGAAATTCCGTGCCAGAGTCCCATACGGACAGAGAGTGGCATATAGAGATTTTCCTTATCCAGGTCTTTTGGCTGTATGGTGATGGCTTGCTCGTTAATAGACAGCAATGCCATGTCACTCTCATATTTAGCGGGTTCAAAGCTTTCCACTGTATCGTTGTTCTGCGAGCAGAGCATGTTTGCCAGTACAAAGGCATCATCGCTGTTGAATGGTAGGGCTGCATCAAACTCTGACTGGGTAAAGAGTGAAAGGAAAGCTCTCTGCAGAGTCTTGTTAGAATCGCTTACGTTCATCAATGATACCAGGCGGTAGAGTATGGCTTGGTTCAGGGAGGTGTCGTAAATCTTGTGAGTAGCATTTCTGCCAAGTATCAGCTCGATGATCAGTACCTGTATCATCGTCTCCTTAGTGGTTGTATCGCTCGATAGTCGGTCGGTCTGGCTATAGATATTGTCTACGTATCCCTGTAGCAGTTTGAGCCATTGCATCTGGAAAGGTTTTCTGTTCCAGAGATATACTTCCTGGCTGCGGAGAGTGGCAAGAATCGTGTTGATATGTTTCTCCATAATCGAGAAGTCGAGCATGAAGATACATTGCATGATGCAGAATTGCTTGCGTGGATGATAGATGTAGGCACAAGTGGATAGGGTAGAAAGAATATGACAGATAGTATCTTCTGCCATACCGTTTTTCAGAATTTCGATAGCCTGGATATAGTAGGATAGCAGTTCGATGATATCAGTAAAGCGCTGTTCCAGCAGAATGCGTTCTGCTTCCTGACAGCGTGGAAGCAGATACTTGCTTTCTAGAGTTTCCATGCAATGAGTATGAATGTCCAGCAGTTGAGCCTGCAGTTCATCCTGGCTTAGACTGCCGGAAATACCAGCTATCCATCGATGGCACTCCAGGTCGAATATTTCGGATGGTGTATCGCCGAGCATCAGTTTCCTGAATTCTTCTGTGTTCCAGCTTTCATCACCGATGATATTGCGAAAATCTTGATCAGAGAGTGAAAATTCTGATTTTTCTGCACCCAAGACGTCAACCAGTTGTACTTCCATCAGTTTCTGGCGGAATTTGGTAATTCTACATCTTACTCTTGGGGTAAGAGCTGCATTGATAATGGTATCTCGTTTTAGTATGGCAGTGAAGCCATATTGGTCTTCCAGGTGATAGCAATCGCCTACAGTCATTTTAATTTTGAAGTCCACCTCATCATATTCCTTGTAATGTTGTCTCATGAGGTGTTCTATGTTTTGAGCAATGAAAACCTTGCCCAGGTGGGTGGTTACCATCAGACAGTCTAGGGTTTCGGGCATGGGTTGCCTTCTTTGGAAGTCAATCTGTCCTATTTTATAAATTTTGTCTTCCACTTCGATGACGAACTTATGTTCTTCTTCATCTATTCTTAAGACCTTGGCTTTAATATTCTTGTAGTTGTTCATAAATCTTTCTGTTTTGATATACGCATGCAAAGATACAATAAAAAATAAGTTTTTCAGCATCTTTTCTTCATTTTTTAGGTAAGTTTCTGCTTCAGGTAATTGATATAGAAGTATCTGTTGTTTTAAAAAGGTGATTAATATTCAAAATAGAAGTTTATGTGGCATAAAAATAGGTATATGTGGTAAACCGGTAATGTGGCTGGTAAATAAAATGTTTATGATTGGTGATATAAATTTACCAAAAAGCTTGGAGAAATCAGGAATTATATGTATTTTTGCAATTGTAGAAAGATAAAAAACTAACTCTTGAAAATAACTAAATGGTAAGAGTAAAACATATAATCTGGTTGTTTTTGGTCTCTTGGATGATGATTGCTTGCCAGCAGGAAAAGCATGATAGATGTGAAGACGATACGAACAGCTTGCTTTCCATTGAGGATTCTATGGAAGTGGACCCTCAGTTTGCCCGTAAGAAAATAGATGATGGAATGAAGAATGCTCCTGATAGTCTTACTTATTATGAATATATGTCCAGATTGGGTAAGCTGTTTGTTCTTTCATCTTCGCCTGATTCTATGCCCCAGTATATCAATCCCGTCGTAGAATTTGCTGAGCATCAACCTGAATCTCCACGTCGCAACAGCCTTTTGGCATACGCCTATAATTGCCAGGCTGGCAATTATCATAATTTTCATAAGAAGAGAGAAGATGTCATCATGCTCTATCATAAGGCTTACGAATTGCTTAAGAACAGCGATTCTCCTAAGTTGATGCCGGATCTTTGTGCCAATCTGGGAGATGCCTATGTCTTCGACAATGACTTGCCTAAGGCTGCCCTTTGGTATCGCAAGGCACTGTTCATTGCTGATTCTCTCCAATTGCCGAAAGTACAGAATGCATCCTTGTATATGGGACTGGGACGCATCTATCTGTTGTTGGAAGATTTTGAGGCTTCCTTGAACTGTTATCAACAGACAGAAAAGAGCTTTTCTGATCTTTCGCTCAACCTGCAGGCCTATTTCCTGAATAACTATGGTAATTATTATTACTATACCAAGGATTACCAAACTTCTCTGAAGAAATTCCTGATGTTGAAGAAACTGCTGGAAAAACACGACAAGCGTGAAACCTTCAGCATGTATCTCTGCAAGCTCAATCTGGCTGATGTATATCTGAATCTCAACCAATTAGACTTATCGGATAAATGTTTGGATGAAGTAGAGAATTACATGCGAAAGAATGGCGATGAGACAGCCATTTACTATTGCAATACCATCCGTATCGGACAGGCAGTAAGGAAAAAAGATTGGAATACTGTAGCCAGAATATTGGCTGGAGAAAAATCGAATGACCAGCTGGACTTCTCGCTTCTCCAGATTCGTCATCAGTATTTGGGAGAATATTATGAGGCTAAGGGCGACTATCGCCAAGCTTATCAGAATATAAAGGCTGATGACCTGATGCAGGATTCCCTGGCACACAATCGAACCCACATGCGTTCTATAGAAATCATGCAGCGTTTTTCTCAGGACACCCTGCAGCTGCATCATCGCATTGCGATAGAACATAAGAATGTGGAAATCCAGCAGGCAAGGGGATTTATCTATCTGATTGTAGGTATTCTTCTCGTTCTGATTTTGTCTACAGCCTTGTTTGTGGTTCGTTCCCGCAGAGAACAGGAGGCGGCTAAACTCAATATCATGAACCTGAAATTGAACAATGCCCGAAACCGTATTTCGCCTCATTTCGTTTTCAATGTCTTGAACAACAAGATTGTAAAATCTGATAAGAAGGAAGCCAATGAGTTGCTGGAATTGACCAAGCTGATCAGAGCCAATCTGGACATGTCTCTCCAGATGCAGACGTCTCTCAGGAAGGATCTGGAATTTGTCAGACAATATGTTCTGGTAGAGAGCAAGCTGATAGAAGACGACTTCAAGTTTGATGTCCAGATAGATGAAACCATAGATTTAGATAAGGTGATGATTCCATCCATGTTCGTGCAGATTCTTGCAGAGAATGCTTTTGTACATGGTCTGAGAGGCTGGGAAGGAGATAAACGACTCACGATACAGGTGCAAAAGGGGCAGAAAGAGGATGTCCGTATCACGGTAGAGGATAATGGACCTGGTTTTGATGCCACCAAGATGGCACTTCAGCATCGTACGGGACTCAACATCATCCGCCAGACCATTGCCATCGTGAACGAACGCAATAAGAATAAGAATAAGATAAGTTTCCGGATGCATAATAAGGTAGATGCTGACGGAAAGATCTTAGGATGCCAGTGTACCTTCTTTATACCTATTAATATAAAATACTAAAAAATATCAGATTATGTTAGCAGTCATTGTTGATGATAATAAGCAAGCTGCCCTGGATTTGGCAGAACGTCTTCGGGAGTTTGAGGATGTAGAGGTTGGTGGCATGGCTATCAATGGTATGGATGGATTGTCTCTTGTCAGTCAGGTCCAGCCCGATGTACTCTTTCTTGATGTCCAGTTGCCCGATTTGTCGGGTCTGGACTTTCTGGAGAAGATGAGCAGTCATACTCACGGCAAATGTCGTGTCGTGATGTATACGGCGTATGATGAGTATATCTTGCCAGCTTTCCGCAAGAAGGCTTTCGATGTGTTGCTCAAGCCAATCGATGAGGAGGATCTGGCTACTATCATGCACCGTCTCACCCATGAAGATGTCTTCGTACTCCATCCGGATGAGAGTAATTTCCGGAAGCAGAATTCTAAGTTCCTGTTCTATACCAACACCTTGGATTTCAAACTGATAGACAAGCGCGACATCGGACTCTTCCAGTATAATCATGAGCAGCGCTGTTGGGAGGTGGTTGTTGCCGGAAGCAAGAAGACCATCCGTCTGAAGCGAAATATCAAGAGTGAAGCCCTGCACGATTTGAGCGAGCAGTTTGTGCAGATCAATCAGAAGTATATCATCAATATGGACTATCTGATAGAGGTGGTAGACAATGTGTGCCATTTCTATCCTCCGTTTGATGCGATAGATTATGTGAAGGTGAGCCGCGTCTATCGCCGCAAGCTGATAGATCATTTCCATAGTTTGTAAAGCATAGAGCCTATGTCATACATGAAACATACACCCGACCCCTCAAAACAATGGTTCGTTTTGAGGGCAACATATAACAGGCAACAGAAAGCTTACGATTATATCGTCAACAGTAGCAGTCATGCAGATGCAGAGGTTTATCTCCCTCTGCATCATGTCTTGAAATATATCAATGGCAGACGCAAGCGAGTATTGGAGCCTTATCTTCCCCAGTTGCTTTTCGTTTATGCCACGTCAGAAAGCGTGAAGCAACTGGTAGAGAATACCTCGGATCTTTCTTTCCTTACCTATTATTATAATCATTTCAGGAAGGACGAGCAGGGCAAGAATCCACCGCTTACAGTTCCTTACCGTGAGATGATGAACTTCATCCGTCTCACGAGTATTGATAATGAACATATCCGGCTGGTGAATCCCGAGCAGTGTCATTACAGGAGCGGTGACCTAGTAAAGGTGATAGAAGGCGAATTTACAGGAATTGAAGGTAGGGTAGCGAGAGTTGCCGGCCAGCAGAGGGTAGTGGTAGAGCTGTCAGGCATCTGCCTGATTACCACAGCCTATATTCCCAGTGCCTTTATTCAGAAAATTTGATGGCTTTATCCAATCAATATCAAATTAAAATGCAGTGTGCTGCAAAAAATATATAAAAACGAATAAAATTTGCAGTGCACTGCAAATTTCTCTAGAAAGTTTTGTATATTTGCAGTGCACTGCATTTTTATTGTCTTTAAAACTCTAAAAGGAGTACTATCAGGTATCATTGAGTGTAAGAGATGAGAATACGATGAAGCGTGAACTGGCTCCTTTGCAAGCCGTTTCCGATCATTATCCTAAATATCTCCTAACGTTGGATAATGATCCCGAAGTGCTGCATGATGGGATTCGGCAGTTGTATGTACTCGACTGGTTGGTGAATTAGGGGCAGAAGCATTCAAATATAGTTTGCTACAGGCCAATCCGTACCTCATCTAAAAGATAAGTGTTTTTGCTTACGTGAAAAAGTTTTTTCTCGAAAAAAGTCTCAAAGTCTCATTATTTGCTGCAAAAATGATATAAATGCTTGATAAATAGCGAGATAGCAGAATGATACTTCTCGGTTTTAGAGCCGAGAAGTATCATCAATGTATCATAGAAGTATCATGATTTTTAGCTTTTCTTTACAAAGTGCTTCGCTTTTATCCCTTAATCTGTTTCGTTTTTTAAAAGAATTGACTACAAAAATAGTACGATTCTTTTTATTGTGTCTATAAAAATAGGAACAAAAAATAAGGAGTGTCTACTATTTCAGTTTTATAAAATTGAAAGTGTCTACCTTTCTAGTTTATAAAGTAAAAAAGTGTCTACTGAAATCAGGAAAAGTCAAGCATTGGCTGTTCCCTGAGTGCCCATCACGCGGGCACTCAGAGAACATGTAATGGGCATCGACAGACCAAGTGATGGGCACTCATTGCCCGTACCGCGGGCATCGAGTGCCCATTTTATGGGATGATTTTTGGGCTGTAGTTTCCTATATTTAGTTGACTACATAGTGGTTTCCTATAGTTCTATCTGATATTCAACCTGATGGTGCTCTTATCACGGTGGAGGAGGATAGTGCTATAGGCAGGGCTGATGCCGTGCTCCATCTGCCTGCAGCCATCTATGTGTTCGAATTGAAATACGATGGCTCTGGCGAGGAGGCCTTGAAGCAGATAGATGACAAGGGTTATCTCATTCCATATTCTGCCGATGGCAAGCGATTGTACAAAGTGGGGGTGAATTATGATAGTACCCAGCGAACTATCAGCAACTGGATTATCAAGGAAGGATGATTTTTTGAAGCCAATTCGTGGTTTTTTCTGCAATTGTGAACCACGAATTGGCAATAAAATGCTTAGCATGGCCGGATTTTGATGATACTTCTCGCTGTTTCATGATACTTCTATGAGACATCTCCCTCCATTTTTAGAGAAGTCTCATTCTGTTAACGCTCTGTGTATTAAATAGATAAGTCTGTGTTTTGGCCCAAGAATGATACTTTGAGACTTTTTTCGAGAAAAAAGATTTATACGTGCGCGTGCTAAGCTAAGGTTTCGCAAGTGAAAATTTAGAAGCCCTTTTTTAAAAGATACCAATAAAATATTGCAGATAAGCCTAATTTATTGCCACATATACTGATGTGCTTGCATCTTATACCTTTTCCGTCAAAATCCCATTTGTAGTTTTCGTTTTTTTTAGTTAAATTTGTACTCATAAACTAAAAAAGTAAATGGTATTTTAATTTACCATCTTACAATTATAGTATAAAATGAGCACATTGTCTAATGTGACACTCCAAATAGGAGGCTTTAGCCTTCTTTACGCAAGACTTACCTCTTGCGTCTCCTCCAAGAAGAACACTTTTGGGGTGTCGGTAGGATATGCTACTTCCCTATAACATTATCAATCAAACAACATTATGATTACCCCATCCGAATTTATTCATCCTGAAGATGCTGCAGCACTTCGCCAAATGGAAAATATTCCGGGCTTTCCTGCCTTAGTAAAGAAAATCCTGGCATTGGGATATGAACAATTGCAGTATGGAATGAATATGGCTTCCAATATACGTTTGTCAAAATCCCAATTGCCGGACTTGTATGAGCATCTTCCACCAATCTGCCAGAAACTTGGCATTGAAGAGCCTGAGTTTTATCTTCAAATGAATCCTATTCCGAATGCTTTCACTTTTGGAGATAGCAAGATATACATAACGCTTACATCAGGATTGGTAGAAATGATGGATGATGAAGAACTGGATGCTGTTCTTGCTCATGAATGTGGCCATATTCTTTGTCATCATGTTCTCTATAATAGTGTGGCAAAACTGTTGCTTTCGGGAGCCAGTTATTTGGGTATTCTGGGTTCACTAAGTGTACCAATACAAATTGCAATGTTTTATTGGTCGCGCAAGAGTGAATTATCTTGCGATAGATGTGGTAGTATCATTACTTCACCAGAAATTGTTGCAAGAGTTATGGCACGTTTAGCTGGAGGTCCTAAAAATATAACAAAGGGCATAAACATGCAGGAATGGGCAAGACAGGCTGATCAGTATGATGAAATCAGAACAGGAAAACTTTGGGATAAGACACTACAGCTCTATGTTACAATGGGGTTGGATCATCCTTTAAACGCTGTTCGAGTAAGGGAAATTCTAAAATGGGGTGAAAGTGTTCAATATAAGTCGTTGAAAGAAAACTTAAAGACAACAAATGAGAGTGGAAAGAAATGTCACCATTGTGGCAAGTCCGTAAGTTCTGATTGGTCTTTCTGTAAGTATTGTGGGACAAGACTTTAAAAGTTAGAGTATCTTTCAATGATTGAAGGAAATTTGTTTAATCTTCTAAACTTAACAAGATATGTTTTTTAATCAAAATGGAATATTGAATATAGATGAAGCTATCCTCAATAAGGAATCTTTTAAGAAGATCATGGAGGATGGTATTGTTTCGGAAGAGGAAATCAAGGAACAGTCAGAAAAAGTTATCGGATTGTTCAAAGACATAGAGAATAAATTTTCGGAAGAACAACTTCGAGACATCAAGGATTTGTTAGCTGAGACTTCTGTTCTCTATGCGGTTTATAACATTTATTCTATCCAATCTTTAAATAGATAGAGGTATGGCAGCATTTAATACAAATAAAACGTTGAATGGATCTGTATCTTTGATTCCGGAGATAGCAAATCGTATAGAAAATGATTTTATACGTGAAGGATATGAAGTACAGAAAATCGCTTTAAGTAGTGGCGGTTATGATATCTCTATTACTAAAGGTGGATTGTTTAAAGCTGTATTGGGCATGAAAACAGCCTTGAAAGTTACTTTGCTTCCACAAGGAGGCAACATCTATTTTGAGGCGGGTGTCGGCATTTGGGGACAGCAGGCGATTCCTACAGTCATCTCCATGTTGTTCTTCTGGCCTGTACTGATTACCCAAATATGGGGTATCGTAGAGCAGGCTTCCCTGGATGATAAGGCTTTAGCGTTAGCAGAAGAAGTGGTTAATGCCAATAGTATGAAAAGTACTTTTCATGCATCAGCAGAATTTCAGTTCTGTACTTCTTGCGGAACAAAGAATCCGATAGATGCCAGATTCTGTTGTGGCTGCGGTGTAAAGCTGTAATCTTTTTATCTTCATGACAGATCAGGAAATAGTAACGGCTCTTATAGCTCACGACCCATGTGTGACGGCTCAATTCTTCTTTAAGGATTGCCGACCTTTGTTTGTGAGTATCATACGTCGAGTGTTTGGCCCTCAGATTGTTGATTATGATGAAATCATCAGTGAAATTTATGTCCTTCTGATGGAGAATGAAGCGCATCGCTTGAAGCAATTCAATTTTGAAAGTTCCTTATATCAATGGCTAAAGGTTATTGCTATAAGACATTGTATGAAATTGAAGTCACAGGCTAAGGTGATAGAAAATGAAAGTAAAGAACCTCTTAATAATAGAGTCAAGAGTTCTTTGTCAACAGAATGTTCTCTAGCCAATATGGATTTAGATTCATTATTGGGGAAAATGAAAAACCAGCGTTATGCAATGGTTATCAGGTTGTTGATGATAGATGGACTGACCCCAGAAGATGTAGCTAGTCAACTGTCAATAACAGTTGCAAACCTATATAATATTAAGCGTAGAGCAATAGTGGCTCTTACGGAAGTTGCACTTAAAGACAAAAAGCATTATGAACGATAATAATATAATGATTTCAGATGAACTGTTGTCTGCGTTTTTAGAGGGCAACACTTCGGCAGAAGACACGATTCGTGTTTTGAAAGCTGCAGAACAGAATGAAGAATTACGAGAAATCATTCGCATATCCAAAGAAGTGGATGATGAAATGTTCTCGTCTTGTGAAGAAAGTAAGTCTTTGCCGATGACAGCAATGGCTGCACGGCAAAAAGATAATTATCTATGCGATATCGAGTGTGAAGAATTTGTATTGCAGCAGCTTGGTATCGAAGCAACCCACAAAAGTTTACTCGACGAAGCTTATCGTAACTGTTGGCTGAAAGATAAGGGAATGCCACTATATAATATTGGAAGATTATTGGAGAAGAATCATCTTTCAGTAAGCCGTCGCTATAATTCTACGATAGAAGATATCATCAGACTTCTTGAAAGTGGTAATCAGTTGATAGCTGTTGTTGATAATGCTCTATTAGAAACGGAGAATGGTATTGGAGATGATAAATCGAACCGGGAATCTTATCCTAATCATGCGGTAGCTATCAGTTCTGTATCCATGGCGAAGCAGCAGATTATTCTCTTTAATCCAAACACACAAGAGGAACTGACAGCGTATAGTCTTACTTCTTTCTCTCAGGCTTGGGATAAGTCTAATAATTATCTTGTTGTAGTAAATACATCAGATAAGTTCATTTACGAACCTTATCCGATAAATCTTGATGATGTTACTCTAGATGAGGATTTAGCAGAACTTCAGGAAGCTATAGCCGAGAATGCGCATGAGATATGGGCAAAAACTCGAACCGATCAAGGTTGGAGTTATGGTCCTGAGCGTAATGATGCCAAAAAGGAAACTCCTGATATGATACCATACTGTAATCTGCCAGAAAGTGAAAAGCTGTATGATAGAGAAATGGCGATGCAGACGCTGAAGCTGGTGAAGAAATTGGGATTTGAGATAAAAAGAACAAAGTAGCTAAGCTTAAAGGCAAGTAAAACTTTAGTAAAATATTCAATATGCACTATGATATATTTATAAGCTACCGTAGAAATGGTGGCTATGAAACAGCTAAACATTTATATGATTTGTTGACAAGAGATGGTTATTCTGTTAGCTTTGATATAGATACATTGCGAAATGGTGATTTTGATAAATCGTTATTTAAACGTATAGAGCAATGTAAGGATTTTATTCTTATTGTAGACAAACATGCTTTTGACCGATCATTAGATTATTCTTTTGATAGAAAAAAAGATTGGTTACGATGTGAATTAGCTTATGCATTAGAGTTAAAAAAGAATATAATTCCGATATTATTGGCCGGCGTAGATGGTTTCCCTGAGAATTTACCTTCAGATATCATTGCTGTTTCTATGAAAAATGGTCCACGTCATAATATGTATTATTTTGATTCTTTTTATAAAAAATTACGTGAAGATTTTCTGTTATCCTCTAACAATGGTAGCAAATATGATTTTCGAGATTTGTTACAAGATAATGATGTGCCTATCGGATTAGAAGATTGGGATAATACTGGTAGACATTCAAAGTTTATCGATTTTTTGAAAAAAATATTTAGAGAAAAATAAGTCTAACTTTTAAATAATATTGATATGTCAAAAATTAATTTTGAATCATCATTGATTAATTCTGCTGTAATGGGTGATAAAGCATCTATAACAACAATGTTTCGTTCTTTTATCGGGAATGAAGAACAAATTTTGGATGTATGTTATTTTGGTAGTTATGGTATATTACTAACCAAAGTAAGAAGTTTTGTGTGTTTAACAGATAAAAGAATTGCTACAATTCAATATGGTAGTTTTGGTCAAATTTCTTATCAAGATGCCTTTATTGAAGAACTCAATAGTGGTATTATTTACCAACCTTCAATTTTTGCGTTGTATATAATTAGTATAATATTAGCTTGTTCTATTATTGGTATTGTTTTAATTCCTACTTGGGTGCAATTTTATTATCAGATAAAAAAGTCTGGTTTAGTTTGGTCCATTAGAGAGGGATTTTCTGTTTATGCATTTGCTAATCGTTCGAAAATTAATGAGGTAAATAAGTTCTGGCGTAAGGTTGCCAATGTTAGAACCTTGCGCGTTCAATACCTAAAACATTGATATTTTTAGTTTTCAATGGAATATTTAACGTATGAGTTTAGATTCAACTTTAGCAAAAGGTGTAAGTTATATCACCGATTCCTTGTCATTGGGAGCATATTGTTCTGGATTGGAAGGGAAGAGTGTTTCTGAGTCTAGTTCTGTTAGTTTTCATGAGCATGAAATTATAGAACATGACTTTTTTAATCAATTGGTTGGTGATGGTTTTGTTTGGTTACTATATATTATAGGTGGATTCATACTTCTAAGTATAATCTTCCATTGGCGCACTTGGGAACCTATAAAAAAAGCAAAGCGTAAGGCTTGGCATATCTGTAGCGAACATTTGGCATGGCCTGCTGCTGTTGTTTGGGCTATAGGATTTGTAACTTATTGTGTAGGTACTCATGTACCATTAGGCAATAATTTCTTTTCTGTAGCGCCAATGGCGGCAATCCATGCTACAGAGATGTTCCTTTCTGTTAGCGACATCAGTGCTATTCATGAAGATTGCCATAATAGTGCTCTCTTTATGTTTTGGTTCAATTTCAGCCATTTCATGGCGGTGCTAATCAGTTTGGTATTCATCTTCCGTCAATTTGGCTTCTTTGTAATAGAAAAATTTCGTTTATTCGTTCATGCCTGCATGGTAAAATTACATCTGGCAAAGAGAAAGAAACTCTATGTGTTTTGGGGAATCAACGATATTAACTATGCTTTGGCCAAATCGATAGAAGCTGGCAATAATGCCCCTAAAGACCTCCTGTTTATACGTACATTTAATGATGATGATGAATCAGAAAGTACGAAGTTTGGATTTGGTAGACTCTTTAATATGATTAAGTTCAAAAATGAAGAATTGAACCGATTAGAAGAATTGAAATGCTATACCACGAGTGTTTTCAGTAGTATAGCAACACCAAATCTGAAAGCCAGAAAAGATAAAATCTTAAGAAGGACCTTAAAGTTGACACCTTTGGTAAGGTTGATGCGTCATACTCAGGTACATTTCTTCTTATTGAATGATGATGCAGACAAGAATATTAATGGTGTATTGAACTTATTGAAAGACAGCGATGTAAATCGTGAGATTTCTGACGTTCATATTTATTGCCATACATTAAAGAGTCCCAAAACACATTGGATGGAGAGTTATGATATTCAGCATCTGGATAATCATATAAAGATTCATGTTGTAGATTCTTCTTTCTTGGCAGTTCAAACGATGAAGAGTGATGTCATGCATCATCCTGTCCAGTTTGTAGATATTGATTCTCAGACGGCAACCGTTACTTCACCATTCAATAGTTTGATTGTTGGTTTTGGTGAGACAGGAAAAGAGTATTTTGAGCTCCTGTATGAATTTGGTGCATTTGTCAATAAAGAAGGCAAAAAATCAGATTTCCATTGTACCGTTATCGATTCTAGAATGTCAGAAATAAAAGGTGACCTTTTTGCAGCTGCCCCAGGTTTAGTCGAGAAGGAAGGTAAAGAACTTACCTTTGTTCCTGATACCAAGATTGGTAGTGTAGAATTCTATGACATTATCAAGAAAGAAATAGGTTCATTGAATTATCTCGTGATTTCTCTAGGTGATGAGGATTTATCTATGGATACAGCTATTAAGATTTGTGAATTGGCTTATCGCTATAGAGATTGGGATGAGGCGAAGGATGCGCATAAGAACAGTAAGAAGTTGAATATCTATGTCCGTTCTTATTGTCCTGAGAGTCTCTATAGATTAAAAAAGATAGAATCTGATATAAATGTATTGTATGCAGCATCAGGAATCAAACTCTATGTTTTTGGTGACATTCAAAAAGTATTCACTTATGCAAATATAGTAGAAGAGTTATGGCTTGCTCAAGCTAAACGATACAATGCGGTTTATTGTAAGCATGAAGAAGGAACTCATGGGTACTCAGTAGATGAGTTGTGGGGTAAAACTCTAGGTTATCTCGACTTGAATAAAGCGACAGATCAATTGGTTCCTAAGGAGAAATTTACATCAGATATTATCTATGAGTGTGAACGAAAAATGGAACAGAATATCTGCAATTCTCTCCACTCCAAAACAAAGAAATATGTATTGGAATGTTGCGAGCCTCCATGTGTTAACAAGGTGTGTGAAGGCAAGAGTGATGCTGTCATGTCTTCCATAGAGAAATGGTATCATGCTGCTAATGGCCGAAGTATACGGGAAATCTCTTCTTCTGAGAAAATAAATAAACTTCAATCTCTTTATCAATCCAGTGTTTTTGGTAAGAGTGGTCATGAGTTTAACATTACCCATGAAATTTACTATGCTCCATCAGCATGCAATGAAGATAAACATGGTTATATAACTACTGTATTGTTGAATATGGCAAGATTAGAGCATGAGCGTTGGGTAGCCAAGTCTCTATTGCAAGGGCTGATGATAAATCCTAGAGATCCTTGTAAAAAAGGGTCTTCTCGCAGATACCATACAGACCTTTGTGCCTGGGATATTATCCGTGGCTGGGATGCAAAGAGCAGTATATCAACTCAAGGCTATGACTGTCTTGTGGTGGAGGTGACGTTGGAGTATGAGAAATGTAAAGGTGAGGATTAGGGGATTCGTGTTTTAAGTAGTTGTAAATTATGGAAATCTATATAGTTTATGAACTTCTTTGATTTTTTTTATTCACAAAAAGTATTATAAAGTTCTTATCGTGAGAAAAATGAATTAGTCTTATTATAAAAAATATAAATTAAATTTATGAATTTTATACCAACCTATATTTGTCCAAATTGCGGGAAAGTTATGAAAATCATTGGCGATAAGTGCCCGTATTGTCATAAAACTTTTTCTAAGTCAGAAGTTGATGAAATGTACTTCGTTTGTCCAAATTGTCTATCAGATAAATTTGAATTTGTTTTAAATGATATTTCCAATGAACCACATTTGGGTATAACTTTATCAAAAGCAAAATATTCTGGAATTTGTGATTTAGCGCAAGCTTCAATAAATTCTAATATGTATCCTTCTTTTGTGTGTAAAAAGTGCAATAATGAATTTTACCCTTACAATTTTTTGCTAGTTAAAGATTTGGTTGATCCTAAAAATAGAGGTGTAAAAGACAGGGATGTGAAAGAAAAAAAATTAAAATTTCTATTGATTATAATTTTAATGCTTGTAGTAATTTATCTTTTTATATAATTATGCAAAATATTTCTATATTCGTAAGTAGTACATTTAATGACATGATGAATGAAAGAGACATCTTAGTAAGGTACGTCATGCCAGAGCTTTCTGAATATTTTAACCCAAAAGGAATAGATGTTCATTTAATAGATTTAAGGTGGGGGGTTGTTTCTGAAGGTGAAACTGATATAACAAAAGAGCAGAAAATACTAAAGTGTTGTATAGATACAATTGATGTTTGTAAACCTTTTTTTGTAGGTTTCATTGGCCATAAATATGGTTGGATTCCTGATGAGGAGAGTAGTCCGTTAAGTGTGACTCATATTGAAATAGAACATGGCATAATAAACAATAACAACTATGATAAATCTCTTATTTTTATAAGAGAAAAAAAATCTTATGATGCCTTGTCTAAAGAGCAGCTAAATAAATATGTAGATGATGAAATAAAGTTGGTACAATATTCCGAAGCTCGTATTCGTAACCTATATGAAGGGTATAAATTAGCAAATTCTGAAGATAATATCATATCATATTCCTTGAATATAAGCAGACCTTCCGCAGATGAAATTTATAAATTTACGCAACTTATTTTTACTAATTTAAAACGAATTATAGAAAAAGAAATAAAGGTAAATCCTAATTTTTCTATTAATTATCCTTGTGAACTATATCTTAAAAATTATATTCTGCCAACTGAGCTATATGCAACCATAATTTCAAATATAAATCGTGAAAAGCATTCTGTAATATATGGAGAATCTGGTGTCGGCAAAACATCTTTGGCTGTTTATTTGTACTACCGTCTTAAACAACAAGATAGTACTGTAAATTGTTTTATGTATAGTCAAGAATTTCAGACAAATAATTCTATAGATATTCAAACTTCAATAATGGAATGGTCTGAAGAAATGAGCGGAAACAGATTACATGCTTTAGAAAATATCGCAGGAGAATGGAAACGATTTAAATATATAAATAATAAGCAGCTGAAAAAAACAATTATAATTCTTGACAGCTTTGATAAGATTAGAGAAATTAAGGATTCTAATCTTTTTTTTGTGCCAACAAATGGCATTATTTTTGTTATATTTTCAACTGCCAAATTGTGCAAATGGGAATGTAGATATAAAATAAAAGCTATTAATATCCAAGATTTTACAGAAAATGAAGCACGAAAATTGATAAATAGAGCAATATTAGTGACAAATAAAAAAAGCATGCCCCATTATGTATATGACGCAATACTAAAATTTCGTAGAAATAATAGAGACGGATATAACCCTATGGATTTGTCCGTATTAATATGCTATATATTATCTTTAGACAAAAATGATTTTGAAAAAATAAACCAAACAGAAGGAGACAATAAAGAAAAAGCTTTGTATGATTATATTGCAACTGTCATAAAAGAACTCCCTAAAGAACGGACATTGCGTACTGTCTATATTTTAGAAAAAATTTCTAAAATATTTGGAAGAAAAAAAATAGAACAACTAGTATTCATTGCGTATTCGATGTATGGTTTATCAGATTATCACCTTAAAGAATTAGAAATAGATTATGATACGACTTCATTTTTCCTGATTCGTAATTATATAAAACCTTATATTGGTTCTATTCAAAATAACGGCAGATGGCATTTGTTAGATACTAGTATGGTAGAGGCTATAAAGAGTTTACAATATATTGACTCGCAAAAAGTTTATTATGCTCTTTCTAAGTTAGATGATATATCGCAAGAAGAATCATTTTTCTATGCCTTGTGGGGGCATAATAAAGAAAAAATATATTACTTATATTCGTTAAAAGCAGAATCTTCTGGACATATTAGTTGGTATAATAAATATCTATTGTTTTTTTTCGAACTAGTTGAGAATCAAGATTGGTTTATATCCATTTTTAGCGAAAAAGATTTCGAAAACAATGAAATTATCCTTTCAAATTTAGTTTTCTCTTTTTATTCTCACAGTGCTCGTCAAAATAATAAAATTGATATATTATCTTTTTTATGTAAAATATTGGATAATATAACTAAAGTTTCGCAAGTGAAAATTCACAAGCGTGATTTAACGTAATTTTGGAATAAAAAAGGCTCTGAAGTTTGTATAACTCACAGAAAATGAGTATCTTTATAATCGCTAAACAATAAAGATAAAAC
>OJJU01000174.1_pt1 | contig 28454 bp, 32 predicted proteins | sample 1596141 | NCBI WGS metagenome assembly OJJU01 (sample SAMEA4350150, study PRJEB24818) | metagenome | biome: human; feature: gut; material: faeces | place: Denmark | collected 2013-09
CCGAGAGCCTCACTCAAAAACTCACTCTGAAAAAGAATATCGTTCAATTAAACAGTGAGCAACAAGCAAAACTCACACAGAAACTTTCAGACCAAAAGACAAAGCAGGAGGAATTGAAAACAAAGGTCGAGGCAGCAAAGAAAGCCTATGAGGATTCAACAAAGGCGACCGGAGCAAATTCAGAGCAGTCAAAGGCACTGAAAGAGGAACTCGACAAACTGGAGCAGGAATTTAAGGCAAACGAGACAGCAATCGGAAAGACGGAGACTGCTCTTGCAAATCAGACCACAAAGACGAACGCATCAAAAGCATCACTCGTCGAGATGGAATCTGAACTCGAAAAAGTAAACAAGGAACTGAAAAATCATAAACTGAATGAATTTGCAAGCGGTTGTGACAAAGCAGGACAAAAGATGGAGAGTTTCGGAAAGAAAATGTCTGTCGTTTCTGCGGGAATTGCTGCAATAGGAGCAGCATCAATCGCAGCGTTTAAGGAACTCGACGAGGGATATGACACGATAGTGACAAAGACCGGAGCAACCGGAGAGGCACTGGAGGGATTGACCGCATCTGCGGACAATGTTTTCGGAAGTATGCCGGAGGACATGTCAACGGTCGGAGAGGCTATCGGTGAAGTAAACACGAGATTTCATTCGACAGGAGAGGAACTGGAGAGCCTGTCAACGCAATTCATTCAGTTTTCGAGCATAAACGGAACGAATGTGACACAGTCTGTTGACCAAGTGGACAAAATCATGAAAGCGTGGAACATAGACACATCACAGACGGGGAATCTGTTGGGATTGCTGACATCAAAAGCACAGGAGACAGGAATTTCCGTTGACAAACTCGAAAGTTATGTACTGGATAACAATTCAGCGTTCAAAGAGATGGGGTTGTCATTACCACAAGCAATCAATTTGATGGCTCAATTCGATGCGAACGGTGTTGATTCTACGACAGCACTGGCAGGACTGAAAAAGGCATTGCAGAACGCAACAGCCGAGGGAAAGTCAATGGATGTCGCACTGGAGGAGACAATCGGCAGCATTAAGAACGCAAAGACGGACACAGAGGCTTTACAGATTGCGACAGAACTGTTCGGGAAAAAGGGTGCTGCGGAAATGGCGACAGCAATCCGAGAGAACAGAATTGACCTCACAAGCCTGTCATCCTCAATGTCGGAATATGGAACGACGGTCGAGGACACATACAACGGAACACTCGACCCGATTGATAATGCAACAATAGCGATGAACAATGCAAAACTGGCATTGTCAACACTGGCGACAACAGCACAGACCGCAGCAGCACCAGTTATCGAAAAGGTGACGACAAAGATTCAAGAACTGACAAAGTGGTTCACCTCTCTTGACGAGGGGCAACAGCAGACAATCATCAAGGTCGGTCTTGTGGTGGCTGCGGTGGGTCCTTTGGCAATCGGATTCGGAAAAGTAGCACAGGGAATATCGACGACGGTGAAAACAGGTCAACAGTTTGCATCGTTTGTCGGGGGAATCATCGCAAAGATAACAGCCAAGACAGCAGCAACCGCAGCAGGAACAGCAGCAGACACAGCAGGGGCAGCAGCGGAGGCAGCACATACCGCAGCAACAGCGACAGCGACCGGAGTGACTGGAGGAATGACGGTGGCACAGACCGCCCTCAATGCAGTCATGAATCTGTGTCCGATTATTTTGATTGTGACGCTGATTGCAGGACTGATCGCAGCGGGAATCGCTTTATATAAAAACTGGGATAAGGTAAAAGAAAAATTATCCGAGTTGTGGAGCAACGTCAAAGAGAAATTCAATGCAATCAAGGAAACCATAACGGGAGCGTTCTCGAAAGCAAAAGAGGCGGTCACGAATAAGGTGAACGAGATAAAAGATTCGGTTGCAAATAGCGCAGTTGGACAAGCAGCGACAAAGACGTTTTCAGCAGTGAAAAATACTGTCACAAAGTTCATGGGGGCAGCAGTTGACACCGCAAAGGAGAAACTGGGGAACATGAAAACCGCCTATGAGGAAAACGGAGGCGGTATCAAGGGAGTAGTTGCAGCAGGATGGGAGGGAATCAAAGGCTATTATACAGCCGGATTCACGTTCGTCGATAATCTGTCGGGAGGCAAACTGACAGAAATCAAGACAAAATTCTCCGAAAAGACATCGGAAATCAAGACAAAAGTCTCCGAGGGTTGGGAGAATATGAAAACGACGGTCACATCCAAGATGACCGAGTGGAAAACAAACGCATCAAATAAACTGACGGAAATCAGAACCGATTTCACGACGAAGATTTCCGGAATACAGTCCTATGTGTCAACCGGATGGTCTCACATGAAATCGACGATTTCAACGACGATGCAGCAGTGGAACACAGATGCGAGCAACAAACTCCTGTCACTCAAGAACGATTTTACAAACAAGGTCGAGAGCGTAAAACAGGGATGGTCAACGAGGTTCACGAATATCAAGGACACAGCGACAAATCTCATGGAGACCGCAAAGACCAATGTTTCCACAAAACTGGAAAATATGAAATCTGCCTATAACGAAAAAGGCGGGGGCATGAAAGGAATTGTGTCGGCTACATTCACAGGCATCAAGGACACGATGAACTCACTCATGTCCACAGCGAACACGTTGACAGGTGGAAAACTCGACAGCATCAAGTCATCTTTCTCGACAAAACTGAACGGTGCTCTTTCAACGGTCGGTTCGGTCATGGAGAGCATACGAGCAAAATTCAGCGAAAAGATGGAATCCGCAAAGACAGCGGTCTCAAACGCTATCGACAGAATCAAGGGATTTTTTAATTTTGAGTGGTCATTGCCACATTTGAAAATGCCACATTTCAGTATATCCGGTTCATTCAGTCTGAACCCTCCGTCTGTACCGTCATTCGGTGTTGAATGGTACAAAACAGGAGGAATCATGACAAGTCCGACAGTGTTCGGAATGAATGGAACGAGGCTCATGGTCGGAGGAGAGGCAGGAGCAGAGGCGATCTTGCCACTTGCAGAGTTCTACACAGAATTGAACTCAATGCTTGACCGAAAACTGAAAGCAATCAATCAGAATGTGAACGCTTTTATCGAGGTTCACAACTATATTGACGGAGACGAAGTGGCAAGCAGAACAACCGAAAAGGTCAGTGATAATCTTGCAATAGCAACAAAAAAACGGAGGTGAGGACATGAAAATTGACAGCATAGACATTCGGTCATTCGATGCAAAGCAGTTGACAGTTGATTTCGAGCCTCCACAGACGGGGGTGACGGTGGAGATGTTCGACGGGGCATTGATACCGTCGGAATCCGAAACATACACACCATTGTCCGGACTGACAGTGACAGTCCTGTTCAGAGGAAAAGACAGAGACGAGGTTCAAAAACATGTCAGTGATTTCAATGCAGAGTTGCAGAAAGGTGTTGTCCTTACCCTGGACGGGTACAGTCGCCATTTTAAGGCATATATGACGGGAAACTCGTTGAGCAAGACAATAACGAAAACACGGTACACAGCAGAGTTCAAATTCACGGGGTACTGGTTCAGTGACGAGGTGAGTTTGAACTGGCAGGGAGTGTATGAGGCAATATTTGAGGCACAGGGAAACAGGGCGACACCGTGCAGACTGACAATCACAGCAACGGAGTACATCGAGCAGTTAAGAATCAACGGTCTTTCCTGCGGTGAAATTACTATTGACACGATTCCGAGAGGAGCAACCGTCATCATCGACGGAGAAACAGGATTCGCAACGATGGACGGAGAGAACAAGTTCAAAGATGTGTCCTTGATGGAATTTCCATATCTCACCACAGGGCAGGAAAAGGAACATCATCTCATTTTCTCTGACAATAACGCACTTGTCACATTGCAGTATAAACCTATGTGGTTATAGGAGGCGGTCAGATGGATTTGTACAATGATTCACACGAAAAGGTGTGTATTTTATCCGGAATAAAAGAAACGTGCATCACAAGCACTCTCAAGACTGGAGACAAGGAAATCACATTCGAGTTCCGAAAGACAAACAGGTATGCAGCGGACATCAAAGAGGAGGGATATATCAGAACCGACACGGACGAATTTGTTATCAAGCAGGTCGAACCGAGTGGGGAATGGTATAAATGCACCGGAACATTGAACGTCGAGGAACTGGAGGGCAAACAATATCCGCAGGGATTTGAGACCGTGGAAAAGACGGTCGATGAATGTCTGACAGAGGCAATCGACGGAACTGGATGGAAAGTCATCCGGTGCGATGTTTCCAAAAAGAGAACAATCCGGATAGAACAGAACTGTTCTGCATGGGATGTCGCTCAACAGGCAATTACAACGTACAGATGCGAGATGGTGTTCGATTCTCTGAACAAGGGAATTTCGGTATATGAGAAATACGGAGAGGACAGAGGAGCATATTTCATTGAACGTCTGAACCTCAAGAGGTTGCAGGTACAGTCAAACTCATACGACTTTGCAACAAGGCTCATTCCGATAGGGAAAGATGGATTGATGCTGAATATCGACGGGAAAAATTATGTTGAGAATCACCAGTATTCAAAGAAAGTGAAAACGATGACGTGGAAAGATGAAAGATACACAGATGCGGAATCACTGAAAGAGGATGCAGAGGCGAAACTGGACGAACTTTCCAAACCATACAGGTCGTACACAGCAGAAATCATCAATCTTGTTGAGGCAGTGCAGGACGAGGAGAAAAAAGAACAGTACAAAGAGGTGTTCAGTATAGCACTGGGAGACACGGTGCTGCTGATCTCCAAGTCAACGGGAATCCGTGAGAGCCACAGGATTGTGAAATTCTATGAATACCCGTTGACGAAAGAAAAGAACAAGGTCGAACTGGCAAACACAAGGCTGTCGTTCGAGGAGGTTCAGAGAACCGAGCAAGAATTGTCATGAGGAGGTGAGAAAATTGGAAATCATTAGACACATCAAAGTGGATTTGTATGGAGACACACAGCATTTTGCAGTCGCAGCGAAACAGATGGACATGGGAACACGATACATCGGAGTGACGCTCATGGAGGACGGTGTCGTGTATGAGATACCGGACAATGTGGAGGTCATTATCAACATGACCAAACCGGACAAGACACACGTTCACAACGACGGAGAAAAGTCCGGAAATGAGGCTCTCATTCCTCTCACAAGAGGCATGTTGCAGGTTCACGGAACAGCATTGTGTGAGGTGCAGTTGTATCAAAACGGTGCATTGCTGACGAGTGCGACGTTTGAGATGGAGATTTTTCCGTCACAGCGGGATGAATCGGAAATCATTCACTCCGGAGAATACACAAGACTGGAGAACACCATTGCAGCAGCGAGAGAGGCTCTGCAAATCGCACAGGACACACAGAACACCATTGATGCAGCAGAGGCGGTCAGACAGGCACAGGAGCGGTTGAGAGAGGCTGCTGAAAAGGCAAGAGAAATCAAAGAGAGCCGGAGAGAGGATGACACCGCAAAGGCGATCGCGAAATGTGTCGAGGCGATGGAGGCAGCAATCGAGCAGACAAAGAAATGTCTGACAGCGACCGAGGAGGCAAACAAAATCATCATCAGTCAGTCCGGACTTGATGCGATACTGGCAGCAGTCAAAGACTATTATGAACGCATCAGAGAACTTGAGACGGACATCAACATCAATGTGGATGGAGGAACACCAAAATCAACCGACCTCCTGCTTGTCAAGGGAGGAACACCGTTCACGACCGATTATGACAAGTACATCGCAGGAACGTCACACACAATTTGAGAAAGAGGTGAAAAAGAATGGCAACAGCAACAATCACTCTGAAAAAGGGAACGACCGCAGAGTGGACGGAGAGCAAGAGGGTTCTCGATGATGGAGAACTGGGTCTCGAAACCACGACAAGCGGTCACAGAATCATCCGAATCGGTAACGGTTCGACCGAGTTCATGAGCCTCCCTGTCGCATTTGACATCGAGGAGGTCAGAGAAATCAAGACCGGAATGGACGAAGATGCAAAAACGTACTATGACGACATGGTCAAAAAGGGAACGGAGTTGCTTGCAGAAATGAAAGCACTGGCAACGACTGTCGAACTGGAGGACGATGCGACACAAATCAAGTATCGAATGGGTATATCAAACGGTACGTTGTATTTTGAGGAAATCACAAAGGAGGCAAGTGAATAATGGCAGCAGGTGACAGAATATTCATGGCGAAAGAATCCACGTCGCAGGAGATTCTTTCCAACACAAAGAAAATTATCGAGGACGCAAAAGCAAAACCGAAAAGATACGGAATGAGAATCAACCTCCTCGACAGCAATCCGGCAACCCGTGTCAAGTATCTTTTTGATGCGGTCGGAATGACACCCGCAGGAATGAATTTCGCAGGAGGCGGGTTCGATTATGGAGACTGGGGAGATATTTGGTTCGTAAAGAAAAACCGTCCGGTCATGGTAAAGACTGACGGAACGGTTGACTATGAACTGAATCATGAAAACCATGCTCTCAAACTGAACGGAGGAGCATCAGACATCACAAAAACATCATACGGTGGAAATGCAATGTCCGAGATTCCTCTGATTTGGGTCAAGAGATGGACACAGAACAACTATCATTTCGTAGTGTTCTGTGAGGAGCAGTACGATGACACATACAAGGCATACGCACACACCGACGCAGACGGAAATGTCCTGCCCGTGACATATTTCCCGATGTACGAGGGTTCGGTTGTCAACAACCGGATGCGTTCGCTCTCCGGTCTCACACCGACAGCGTCCATGACAGACGAGCAGGAGACGACAGCGGCAAAGCAGAACGGTGACAGATGGGATAAACAGTCATTTTCTGAAATCAACCTCATGTATGAAATGTGTACGATGATTACATGCAGCACCAACTCACAGGGCAAGTTCGGAAACGGAAACAGTCAGTCAGACAATTTCTTGCAGACCGGAACGCTCAACGGAAAAGGACAGTTTTTCGGTTATACATCAACCACACAGGCGGTCAAAGTATTCTACTGCGAGAACTTCTTTGCGAACTACTGGAAACGTTTGAGAGGTCTGCTGCTTATCAATGGAGTGTATCATGTGAAAGCAGTTCCTCCGTACAACTCAACAGGTGAGGGGTACACAAACACAGGACTGACACCGTCCGGAACATCCGGAGGCTACTGTTCAAGAATGGAAATGGCATCCGACATCGGAAGAATCCCGACCGTTGCATCCGGAAGTGAGACCACATACGAATGTGATGGGTTATGGTTCAACAATACGATCGTTGCAGTTGCCCTGTTCGGTGGCGCCCGTGGCAACGGGTCGAGGTGCGGTTTGTCGTGCTGGGATGTGTCCACCCCTGCGACGTACGTGTCCACGCACATCGTGGCGAGCCTTTCTTGTAAACCGCCTGTTGCTGCTGCGTAAGCAGCGAGGGGGAACGGGGGAGATACTCCCCCGCAATAAAAAGGGAGGTTCGGAGGGTTTACCCTCCGAGGTGTCCGGCATGACAAGGATTTTCCACGATGATGGAAACGGGAGGCACATCCGACACAAACAGAAAAAATTGTGATAGAATCTCCGACATGACAAAAAGATGACCTTGACATGACAGGGGAATCGGTGTGCGTCCTTGCCCTGTTCGGTGGCAACCGTGGCAACGGGTCGAAGTGCGGTTTGTCGTACTGGAATGTGAACAACCCTGCGACGAACGTGAACACGAACATCGTGGCGAGCCAATCTTATCAAATTATGGAGCATTTAACCAAAAGCACACCTTTTTCCTACACCGCAGGGTGTTGAAATACACCTAACCAGTGGAAATGATACCGATGCAGGCAGGGTCGAGTAAGAATATCAGAAAGACCTTGAGGTGATAAGAAAGATGGGAAAGAAATCCGTCAATAACCTGTACAAGCCTATGTTAGAACATAGCAATGTTGAGCAAAAATTTCATAAAGCAGCAAAGGGCAAGACAGAGCGTCCGGACGTTGCGGTGATATTAGAGCCGACCAACATTCAGAGACATGTCAAGAACGTCGTCGAGCAACTTGAGAACACTGCACCGGAGGGGTACGACGTACCACATCCGGAAAAGGCATGGAAACCATCAAGACACGGAAAAGTCTGCATAAACGAGGGAACAAGCAGGAAAGTAAGAATGATTGAGAAACCTCGATACAATTATGAGCAGGTGATTCATCACATTGTCGTCTCTGCGTGTTATGACATTTTCATGAAAGGGATGTATGAGTTCTCGTGCGGGAGCGTACCGAACAGGGGTGCTCATTATGGGAAAAAGTACATCGAGAGGTGGATTCAACGAGACAAAAAGAATTGTAAATATGTTCTCAAGATGGATATTCGACACTTTTTCGAGAGTGTTGACCATGATGTATTGAAAGCGTGGCTCAAAAAGAAAATCAGAGACGAGAGAATGTTGTACATCCTCGAACTGATAATTGACGGGAGCGAGGTCGGGTTGCCTTTAGGGTTTTACACATCGCAGTGGTTGTCAAATTTCATGTTGCAACCTCTCGACCATTTCATCAAAGAGCAGTTGAAAGCGGTGCATTATATCCGGTATATGGACGATATGGTGGTGTTCGGAAAGAACAAAAAGGAACTCCACAGGATGCAGCAGGAGATTGAGAGATTCTTGAGGGAAAAGTTCAACTTGCAGATGAAAGGAAACTGGCAGGTGTTCCGGTTCGATTACATAGAGAAAAAGACCGGAAAGAGAAAAGGGAGACCACTCGATTTCATGGGATTCCAGTTCTATCACGACAAGACGATTCTGCGGGAAAGCATCATGTTAAGTTGCACACGGAAAGTCAACCGTGTCGCAAAGAAAGAGAAAATCACATGGTACGATGCAACCGCAATTCTGTCATACATGGGTTACTTGAGCAATACAGACACATACGACATGTACCTGCAAAGGGTCAAGCCTTATGTGAATGTTAAGAAATTAAAGAAAATAGTGAGCAAACATTCAAAGCGAAAGGAGCGAGAGAAACATGAAAGAATGGAGAGAAGTGTTCGGAACGGAGGCAGAACAGCCGGAGGAGTTCGACACAACAGCATCACCGACAACGGTGTATCAGAGACGCAATATCAAGAAAGCAACGAAAGAGGATGCAGACGGGAAGAAAGTCACCGGATGGCAGCGAGAGGAGCGTGAGATGTCACGGGAGGAATATGACAGATTGACACTCATGCAGGAGGTTGTTGCATCCAACACAACAGGAATCGTTGAATCCGTGACGCAGTTTCAGAAAGATGCAGTCATCGACGAATACACACAGCAGTTGATTGAGGAGGGGTTGATTTAATATGAAAATGCTTGTCGAAAGTCTGAAAAGAATGTACAAGAAAGGCACTCTCACCGAGGAACAGATCGCAGAGCGTGTCACAAAAGGAAGTATTTCAGCGGAGGAATATGAATACATCACGGGAGAAAAATATTCCGGTGGTGAGGTAAAATGACACCGCTTGAAATAATATCACGGTTGTGCGAGATAACGGAGGAGTTGTCCGGAATCGTGAAAAAGCAGCAAGAAATGATTGAACGCTCAAAAGTGGAGGAGGGGGTCAAAGAGGAACTCCGGAACATGGTCAATGAGGCAGACGGGAAACTGGCTGTCCTTGAGTACCACATGAGACGATACTGCGACACCGACGACGTGGGAGCGTTCGGAAAGGAGCAGCCGAGTGACGATTGAACTCTCATTGTTGTTGAGCGGGATTTCCGTCGCATTTGCAATCTTTTTCGGAATTTCCAATAAAAAGCGGAATGACAAAAAGGATGCAGAGCAGGAGACGGAGGAACGTGCGACAGCGAACACACTCATGATGACAAAACTGGAGAACATTGCCGACGATGTCAAAGACATCAAACGTGACTATAAAGAGACACGGGCAGAGGTGCAGGATTTACACGACAGGGTTCTCATAGTTGAGCAGTCATTGAAATCGTATCACAAGAGACTGGACGGGATGAATTTGAACATTAAGACCGACCAATAACAGGAGGGCGGGAACAGGCAAGAATCAACCACATAAAGGAGGCAACAAGTGAACAAAAACAGGATGACGAACGCAGAGCGTCGCATGTATTTCCGGCATAAAAGAAAATTGTACCGGATGGAACAGCGGGCAGCAAAGCGGAAAAACAAAGTCTCCGGTCAGTTCATGAATCGTGTTGTTATCTGTATGATTCTTGCAGCATTTATCTACACAGTCGTGGCGATTATAGTGTTTGTGAGAGTGGGTGCTGAACCATCAACATTGACAGAGAATGTATTTCGATTCCTGTCAGTGGAGGGCGGTGCGATGGCACTCATTAAGTCAGTAAAGACGGTTACAAAGAAAGATACAGGAAAACAGCACGAGAACGAACCGGATGACATCAATGCAGACAATAATGAGGAGGTGCAGGGATGAAATTCATCGTTGAAAATTGGTTTGTTATCGTGGCAATAGCAGCAGTGGGAGGCTCTATCGGGTACGCAATTTATTCTTTTGTGAAAATGCCATCTGATAAGCAGATGAACAAGGTCAGAGAGTGGCTCTTGTATGCGGTGACAAAGGCAGAAAAGGAACTGGGAGCAGGAACAGGAAAACTCAAACTCCGGTATGTGTACGATATGTTCGTGGCAAGGTTTGAGTGGCTTGCAAAGGTCATCACATTCGACATGTTCAGCATGATGGTGGACGAGGCTCTTGAGCAAATGAGAACGATGCTTGACAGCAATGAGGCGGTGCAGAAACTCATTGCGAACGAGGCAGGTGAGGGCAGTGAGTGAAATTGAGGTTTTCATGTCACAGCACTGGAGCACGATGGTGACGGTGTACATCATCGGGGCAGCAGTTACATTCGTTTTGACGTTTGTTATTTTTTGGATGCTTGAAAGGCAGTCCGAAAAAGAGGAGCGGGAAAAAGAGTTGTTTCCGGAATACTACGAGGAACAGGAAACGAAACAGGACAGAATCATGGTCAAGCTGACATTTTTCATTTTGTCGGTATTGGTGGCGGTGATATGGATAGGAGTTCCGTTCATACTGGCTTTTATATTCATTATGTCAGTGATAGATGATTCCGGAGATAAGAAACAAAAGGAGGAAAAGAAATGATTTCAAATTGCGGACACGACGAGAGAGGAAAATATTCCGGAGGAAAAGCCGGAGATCAGACGGGAACAGAGTGGCAGGTTATAAACTGGTATAACAGACCGTGGAAATGCGTTCTCCGTCATCCGGATGCAACAACGAGAAAACTCATTGCACAGATGGCAAAGGCAGCAGCAGTCAACAACATGGTCGGATATTGTCAGTCGCACAGGGGAACGTTTTGGACGAACCTTGCGGATTCAAATTTCGACCCTGCTCAAATCACAGTTCCGTGCGAGGCTGACTGTTCGTCCGGTGTTACTGCAATCGTAAAAGGTGCAGGATATAGACTGAAAAACGAGAAACTGAAAAGCGTGAGCACTGCATGTTATACCGGAAACCTGCGGAAAGCACTCAAGACAGCAGGTTTCAAGGTGCTGACAGATAAAAAATATCTGACATCAGATGCGTATTTGCTTGAGGGTGACATTCTGTTGAATGACGGTGCTCATGTGGCGACAAACCTCACCAATGGAGCAAAGGCATCCGGAGGAGGTGCGTCACAGACAGTTCCAATCAAGAGCAACGTGAAACTGGAGGCAGCGAGAGGGTATGACAAGAACCTTGCAGGAACATACAAGGTCACGGGAGCAGATGCGTTGAACCTGCGGTCGGGAGCAGGAACGGGAAAAGACAAGACGATTTTGACAGCCATGCAGAGCGGGGAAACATGTCAGTGTTATGGATATTACACGGACGTGTCCGGAGTGAAGTGGTTGTATGTAGCATATAAAAACGTGGTGGGATTTGCGTCGAGCAAATACCTCAAAAAGTAGCAGAGGAGGGCGAAAGCATGTTATACTATTTAGGCAAAGGAACGGAGTTCAAAAAAGAGGACTGCAAGGAATATAAGACAATCGAGGGAGCGTTGAAAGCAGCAGCAAAAAACGAGGAACTGGTTGTGTGGGATGAAAACGGAAACGTCATCGGCTCACTCACGGACAATGTTCCGGAGGGAGCACTGGAGACAAATCCCGACGGTAGTGTGAACACCTACAATGCGGACGGGAACAAGGTCGGCACAATGACCGCAGAGGAACTCAAAGCAGCAACAACTCTCACCGATGACGAGAGTGCAGAGGGGCAGCAGGGCGACGCAGGAGCGTCCACAGACGACGAAAACGGAGGCAATGGAGGAAATACACCAGTAGAACCGGAAAACGGGCAGAATGGGGCAAATAGCGAGCAGGAGAACGAACAGCAGACCTCCGGAGACGGTGACGATGCAGCAGGACAGCAGACCTCCGGTGATGGAGACGATGCAGCAGGGCAGGAGACATCCGGAGACGACGAAAGCGAAACAGAGGAACAGGTGTCCGATTCTGACACAATCTATCCGGAAAAGACCACAAGAGCGATCGTTGATTGCGATGGTGCTCTGAATCTCCGTCGTTCTGCATCATGGGGCAATGAAAGCATCTGCGGACGTGCGGTGAGAGGTCAGTCATATTATATCAAGGCAATTCACACCGTAGAGGGAAAGAAAATGCTTGAGACTATCGACGGAATTTTCCTGTCCGGTCAGCCGGAGCATGTTCGCATCATTGAGGTGTAAGTTCCGGACGGGTGTGTTATAATAAAACAACAGGAGAACTCTCCGAGGGGTTTGAGTAACACACGGGTAACTGACAAAATCCTTGAAAAGACTTATTTTTCAAGGGTCGGAATTATGCAAGCGATAATCGACTGCTCAGACTATATCAAAATGGTTCAAAAAGCCCGGAAAATCAAGGTTTTCCGGGCTTTTGCTATATCTAAACGGGCTGATATGGTTTGACCAAATTTGGCAAAACGAGAGCCGATTTCATCCAATTTTTAGTGGTCCGCAAGTGGTTAACTGGCCAAAAAGAGGGCAAAAAGAGGGGGAAGTGGTTCCCAAAGTGGTTAACCGAGAGCCGATTTTGGGGGTGCTTTTCAGCCCTCCTTCCCCTCGTTTTTTGGCTGTGGCAGTTTGGCATAGTTTGAGCTAATTTGAATAATTGAATATGAATTTGATGTAGCACACAGTATAAATGCTGGGTGCTTTTTTCATTTCAGGAACTCGTATTCCGGCGATAGAAAGAGCCGTCACTTCACTGTTAATTTTGAAGTGGCGGCTTTTTCTATTTCCAGAAACAACAGCAACAATCAGAAATGAGGTGAAGTCATGAACACACAAATCATCGCCATCGCCAACCAGAAAGGCGGCGTTGGCAAAACAACAACCTGTGCGAACTTGGGAATAGGTCTGGCACAGGCCGGAAAGAAAGTGCTTCTGATCGACGGGGACCCGCAAGGAAGCCTGACAATCAGCTTGGGAAATCCGCAACCAGACAAGCTGCCATTTACACTGTCGGATGCAATGGGCAAAATTCTGATGGATCAGCCTATACGCCCCGGAGAAGGTATTCTGCCTCATGCAGAAGGCGTAGACCTGATGCCTGCGGATATTCAGCCTTCCGGTATGGAGGTTTCTTTGGTAAACGCCATGAGCCGTGAAACGATTTTACGGCAATATCTGGACACACTGAAGGGACAATATTCCCATATCCTCATCGACTGCCAGCCCTCCCTTGGTATGCTCACAGTTAATGCGCTGGCCGCTGCGAATAGGATCATTATTCCCGTTCAGGCAGAGTATCTGCCCGCCAAAGGACTGGAACAGCTTCTATCTACGGTCAGTAAGGTGAAACGGCAGATCAATCCAAAGCTCCAGATTGACGGTATCCTGCTGACGATGGTGGATAACCGCACCAACTTTGCAAAAGAGATTGCTGCTTTGCTGCGGGACACCTATGGAAGTAAAATCAAAATCTTTGGAACGGAGATTCCACACTCTGTCCGTGCAAAGGAAATCAGCGCAGAGGGAAAAAGTATTTTCGCCCATGACCCTGGCGGCAAGGTGGCAGAGGGGTATCGAAATCTGACGAAGGAGGTGTTGAAACTTGAAAAGCAGCGCGAAAAAAATAGAGCTGGCCTCGGTAGATGATCTGTTCTCCACCGAAGAAGGCCGTCAGGATGCAAAGCTGGAAAAGATTCAGGAGATTCCGCTGTCTGAACTGCATCCCTTTAAGAACCACCCATTCAAAGTCAAGGATGCGGTTCAACCGAAGCTGGTGCGCTATACCGAGCTGGTTCAGGAGATTCGAAGCAAGAGTAATGAGCGCAAGTCTTTGCTTGCCCAAAAGAAGGAGACGCCCTTCTATCTCATCCCGAAGCAGCGTGAGCTGTCCCGCCGCATTGCGGAGCTGACCGAGGATTTGGAAGAACTGAAATCCGAGAAGGATATGCTGCTGCATTCGCTGGAATGTAGCGATGATGCCGGTATCACCGCTGTGAAAAAGGACATCGCCGCGGTGGAAGCCGCGCTAAAGAAGCTGTCTCAGCAGGAAGAAAAATACAACGTAGAACTAAACGATGCCCTGCGCCAGTATGCCGAGCTGAAGGAGCAGGCGGCAGAATTTGACCCAGAAGAAACACAGGATGCAAGGCTTGCCCTGCGTCCTGCAATGGAGCGTTCTGCGGTTGACCGTATGCAGTCTGCTTACGGTGACAAGTATGATTCGCTTATGATGAGGGACAGCAAGCAGGATGTTGCCGATTTGCTGGATGAACACGAGGAAAAGAAGTCTATACAGGAGTTCCTTCGAAAGCAGCAGAAGCCGCAGACACAGCGGCAAAGAAAAGCGAAACGGCATGAGCAAGAACGATGAGTTTATGCCAATGTATTCCTCACAAGAATAAACTGTTGGTTGGCAAACCAAAAACCGAGCTGTCACTATAACACATTTAGGCGAAAGAAGGCCGCAGGTTCATTACGACCTGCGGCCTATTTCTACGGAGGCTCCAGTATGCCGTTCTCCATATGTAGGATATGGTCAGCACGGCAGACAATTTCTTATCTCGCAATTTTGTTGCCCCTCTTGACAGAAAAGATATAATACTCTATAATGATAGTATTACTATCGGTAGTATGGCTATCAGCTATTGGAGGTACGGAATGTCAAAGCCGGATAAGAGCATTGATCCAAAGATTTTGGAAGCCGCAAAAAAGGAATTTCTTGAAAAGGGATATGAAAAGGCATCCACAAACGTCATTTGCAAGAATGCAGGCGTAACTTGGGGCGCTTTACAAAAGAGGTATGAGGGAAAAGATGCGCTATTCTGCGCACTGGTATCCCCTGTTGCGGAGGAATTCAAGGCAACACTCATTGGCGCAAACGACGAGTTTCACAACCTGACGAAGGAAGAACAGGAAGCCAACGCCTTACATGAGGATACGGACGGGAATCAATTTATCGGATACATTTATGAGCACTTTGATGTGTTCCGACTGCTTCTGTGCTGTGCAGGAGGTTCCTCCTACGAGCATTATATGGAAGATCTCGTTGACATTCTGGAACACTCTACCCGTCGGTTTATAGAGAATACCGGACATGAAGCGATTATCAACGGCAAAAAAGTCGGGAAAATGACTGTCCACATTCTCATCAGTTCCTATCTGTATGGCCTGTTTGAGCCGATTGCTCACGAAATGAAAAAGGACGAAGCAATCGAGTATGTGAATGAACTGAAATACTTCTTTGATGTTGGTTGGGCCGACATCTTGAAGTTAGAATAAAAATATCGATGTTCACAGCTTTGCGCTTTTTGTTACCATCTGCCGTGCTGCGGATGGTAATAAATATGGTCAGCGGTTAGCTATATCTAACTATGAGGAGTAAAACTCATGAACCAAACATCAAAGACAATTGGAAAGCTCTTAAAATACGCAGGACCATTTCGCATAACGATTCTGCTTTCCGCTATATTCGCCGCTTTTTCGGCAGTCATAAATCTGAAATCGTACCTGTGTGTGTATGAAGTTGCAAAGCTTCTGATTCAGACCGCGGGCAATTTCGGTGCAATCAACCTTGCAGCCATGAAGGAGCTTGGTTTTCGAGCGGTTTATTATGTGTGCATGGGTTTCGGAATGTACGGAATGTCACTGCTGTGTTCCCATATCTGCGCATATCACACCGTCGCAAGGATACGCATCCGGCTGATTCGCCGACTCGGCACATTGCCGATCGGTTATCACACTTTACATCCAAGCGGTAAACAGCGGAAAATCATCGAGAAAAACACGGACAATCTCGAAATCCTCATCGCCCATAATATCCCTGACTATGTGCAGTCGCTGGTGTTGCCGGTTGCTTTTCTGGTATTCATGTTTCAATATGACTGGCGATTGTCACTGATCTGTCTGGCTCCCATTGTGATCGGCTTCGGGCTTCTCTTTTCCATGTTGAAAGGCGAAAGCAGTGATTTTATCGGGAAAGTGCAGAAATCGGGTGAGGATATCGGAAATGCCGCAACGGAATATGTCCGCGGAATTGCAGTCGTTAAGACCTTCGGCCAAACAGCCTCGTCTTTCCGCCGCTATAAGAAAGCCGTGAAGGATTACGCTGACTTCATGACAAAGTATTCCTTTTCTATGGAAAATTCATTCAGCCTGTACACAACCATTGTCAACGCAGTTTTTCTGTTCCTGATATCGGGCGGCATCTTATTGTATAACTTTGGGGGTGGGACGGAAAAAACCATCATGACCTTTTCATTCTTTGCGGTTTTGATTCCCTTGGTAGCATCTATTCTGACAAAGCTCATGCATTCCTCGTCCAATCTTATGCTTGCAGACGCATCCTTTGTTGCCATCGACAACATCTTGAACGAAAAGCCTCTGCCGGAGCGGCAGAAGCTTAACGTCCCTGAAAATACCGAAATCAGCTTGAATGACGTGTCCTTTTGGTACGAGGAGGGAGTGAAGGCAATCGATCATATATCCATGACGATCAAGCCGGGAACCGTAACGGCATTGGTCGGAGAATCCGGCGGTGGGAAAAGCACGGTTGCCAATCTGATCGCACGCTTCTGGGACGTATCGGATGGTTCGGTAACGGTGGGCGGCGTTGATGTCCGTGATCTGGATTATTCTAATCTGATGAAACATATCAGCGTTGTGTTTCAGGATACGAATCTGTTCAAAATGTCCATTGCGGAAAATGTGGCGATGTACAAGCCGGGTGCTTCGCGGAAGGAAATACTCGAAGCATTGCAACAGGCAAGGTGCGAAGATATTCTGGAAAAACTCCCGAACGGTATGGATTCTGTGATTGGAGCCAAGGGCGTATATCTTTCCGGCGGAGAGATGCAGAGAATTGCGCTGGCACGGGCAATCCTCAAGGATGCGCCTATCGTGCTGCTGGATGAGGCTACGGCTTTTGCGGATGCAGAAAACGAATATCTGATTCAGAAAGCACTGGATGTGCTTCTAAAAGGCAAAACGGTGCTGATGATCGCACACCGGCTGCAAACCATCGTCCATGCTGACCAGATAATTGTGCTTCAGAAGGGACGGATCGTCGAACAGGGGACACATGAAGCCCTGATGCAGCAACAAGGCGTATACGCCGGAATGTATCATGAGTACGAGAGAAGCGTATCGTGGAGAATTGGAGGACAGTCATGATATTCGGTAAGATATTTCGTCTGAGCAAAGAAGGCTCAAAAGCGATCGTTCAGGCCGGCATATGGCTTGCCCTGTTCAACCTTGCCGCGCTGCTGCCTATAATCCTGCTTGCCATGTCAAGTGAGAAAATGATCACGCTGTATTACGCTGACAGCGAAGCAAAGATCTCGCTGCTTCCCTATGCGCTGGCACTTGCGGTAATTCTGGCTGTAATGTTCATAACCTATAAGGTTGCATATCACAAGGAGTATCTAACCTCCGGGCAGGAAGAATATAAGCTGCGAATGGAGCTCGCGGACAAACTGAGAAGACTGCCGCTGTCTTTTTTTGGAATGCGAGACTTGAGCGATGTGACGGGTGTTATTATGGACGATGTTCAGACGATGTCTCATGTCTTGTCGCAAACCGCAGCTGAGTTGATTGGCGGCATGATCACAGGAATTGTTTCCCTGTTCGTGCTGCTCGTGTACGATTGGCGACTGGCCCTCTATCTCGCCGTCTGTCTGCCTGTCGTAATACTCGTCATGTCACTGTCAAGGAAGATATCAGAGGGCACAAATAAAAAGAACCGAAATAAAAAGCTGAGCGTCAGCGCAGGATTGCAGGAGTACCTTGAAAACATAAAGCTGCTGCGTACCACCGAAGCGATGGAGGATTATCAGCGGGGACTCAATAAAAAGATCAAGCGTATCATTCCGGGGCTTGTGCTATATGAGCTGCTGGCCGGTTTGTCCATTTCTGTTTCTTACAATGTTATGCGCATTGGGCTTGGGCTTGTTATTATCTTCGGATCGGGAATGCTTGCCGCAGGAGAAATCAGTCTGTTCAAGTTTCTGATTTTCCTGTATGCGGCGGTACGTATCTATGAACCGTTGACAAGTGCCTGCGAGCATCTTGGTGATTTCATTGCTTCGCTGGTGGGTGCGGGACGAGTGACAAAGCTGCTGGAAGAACCCGAGCAGGGCGGTGGCGAGAGTGTGAGCGTCAGCAGCTTTGATATTCGGTTTGACCATGTCAGCTTCGCCTATAATAACGAAGAAGTCCTGCACGATGTTTCCTTCACCGCAAAGCAGGGCGAGATCACCGCATTGGTCGGACCATCTGGTTCCGGAAAAAGCACGCTTGCCCGTCTTGCAGCAAGATTTTGGGACGTGAAGAGCGGAATGGTATCGATTGGAGGAGAAGATCTGCGAAAAATCGCACCGGAACAGCTTCTTAAAAACTATTCCATTGTTTTTCAGGATGTCGTACTGTTCAACGATACGATTTACAATAACATCAAAATCGGCAAAGAGGATGCAACGGAAGAAGAAGTTTATGCAGCAGCAAAACTGGCAGCCTGCGATGAATTTATAGCGCGTCTTCCCGATGGCTATCAAACCTTGATCGGCGAAAACGGGAAAACGCTTTCCGGCGGCGAGCGGCAGCGGCTTTCCATTGCCAGAGCGTTTCTGAAAAATGCGCCGGTGATTCTGCTCGATGAAAGCACGGCCAGTATAGACCCGGAAAACGAAACAAGAATCCAGCAGGCAATCAGCCGACTGATTGAAAATAAAACTGTGCTCATCATCGCCCACAAACTGCGCACCGTGGCAGGCTGTGATAAAATCGTCGTGCTTGATCAGGGCAATGTCGCGGAAGAAGGAACGCATGATGCGCTCATGAAAGAAAACGGACTCTATCATAGGCTTTATACCCTGCAAAATGAAAGCCTGATCTGGAAGGCCAGAACATGAAATGGAGGTTTTTCGGATGAACAAGGAAAAAACAAACAGGTTGAACGGAAAAGACCTGATCAATATCGGCATATTTACCGCTGTCTATTTTATACTGAATCTATTGATTGCGGCAGTAATGGGATTCATTCCAATCGTCAACATGATGATCCCATTTGTAAGTTCGCTTGTGCTGGGCATCCCCATGATGCTCTACTTCTCGAAGATCAAGAAATTCGGCATGGTGCTTATTACCTATATCATCTATGGCATGATCCTCACGCTCGCAGGCGTCGGTTTCTACAGTCTGATCGGCGGAACGCTCTGCGCAGTGGCTGCGGAGTTTATTCTGAAAGCGAAACACCACAAAAGCGTTTTTGCTGCGATTCTCAGCTATGCGATTTGCAGCGTGGGGGCAAACGCCAATGTGCTCGGTTTTGCCCTTATGACGGAAGCGCAATTTGCAGAAAAGACTGCATACTATGGGCAGGAATACATGGATATTATGTCGGGTTACTTTTCTCACGGTTATACGGTACCATTGGTGGCCATTTCTGCCTTTATTGGCGGCATAATCGGCGGATACATTGGAAAAGCCGTGCTGAAAAAGCACTTTGCCAAAAGCGGTATGATTTGATGAAAAGCGTACTGTTTGGGCAAAAACCAACCTCCCGGCAACTCTATCTGGATGCGAGGACAAAACTTATTTTGTGCCTTTTGACTTCTTTTATCATGTTTTCCTGCAATTACACGGGAGTTATGCGTTTTGTCCTTCCTGTCCTCTCAGCGCTCCCATTCTTCTCGTTTCTGATCTTGAAGAAATACAGAACGGCAACAGGGTATATTCTTGCCTACGGAATCTGCCTATTCCTTCCGGTTGTCCTCCGACAGTATGACGCGCCTTTCCTGAATATTATGTCTGCTGCAATTGCCTCAATATTCACGCAAATGATTCCCGGTCTCGCCATGTTCAATGTACTGCTGTCGTCTACGTCTGTAAGTGAGTTCATCGCCGCGATGGATGGTTTCCATATTTCAAAGAAGTTCTCGGTTCCGGTATCTGTGATGTTCCGGTTTTTCCCTACTATACGCGAGGAGTATCAGCTTATCCGGGATGCTTTGTGGCTGAGAGGAATTGGAACTCTGGCGCATCCTTCTGAGATGCTGGAATACCGGATGGTGCCTCTTTTGACAGAACTGGTTCAGGTGGGAAACGAATTGTCCGCCTCAGCCATGACAAGAGGTCTGGACGCGCCGAATAAGCGGACAAATGTATGCCGGAGCGGATTCCATACGCAGGATACCATAGCGTTTGTTTTCTGCGCTGTCGTAATCATGCTTTTCATTATTTCAAAGGTGCTGGGATTGTAATATGATCGAGATAAAGAATGTGGATTTTTTCTATGAAACCGCAGAATCGGAAAGTTCCTTAAAAAATGTCAGCGTTACTGTTCCAAAAGGGCAGGTGGTCTTGCTGTGCGGAGAATCCGGGAGCGGGAAAACGACCTTTGGAAGACTGATCAATGGCTTGATCCCCTGCTATTACGACGGAAAAATGGACGGGCAAGTGTTCATTAACAAAATAAGTACGGCAGGCATTCAGCTACACGAGTTAGCGGAAACGGTAGGTTCTGTATTTCAGAACCCAAAATCACAATTTTATACGCTTCTTACCGACACAGAGATTGTATTTGCCTGCGAAAATATCGGCATGGAAAAATCGGAGATATTCAGTCGTTTTGAAAAAACGGTGCAGGATTTTCACATGGAAAAGCTGCTCGGGAAAAATGTGTCTCAGTTGTCCGGCGGTGAAAAACAGAAGATTGCCTGCGCCTGCGTCAGTATGCTTGAGCCAACAATCTTTGTATTGGATGAGCCTACCTCTAATCTGGATATCGGTGCGATCCGCGAACTGAAAAAAATCATCAGGAAGTGGAAAGATTCCGGGAAAACAATTTTGATTGCCGAACACCGGCTTTGGTGGACAAAGGATCTCATAGACCGTGTGCTTATTTTTCGAGAGGGGGAAATTGCGGAGGATGCTACTGCCGCCGAATTTTGGAGCAGATCACCAGAGGAATTTCGAAGCCGTGGGCTGCGCAGTTTTTCCGGCTTTGCCCCTATAAAAGCAGAAGTAACACTGACCGATGCACATTATACGATTTCTGAATTTCAATATGCAAATGGGAAGGATTTTTCAATCCATGTCCCAAAACTTGAAATTCCAAAAGGCGCAGTCGTAGCAGTGCTCGGAAACAACGGTGCCGGAAAGAGCACCTTTGCAAAGTGTCTGTGTGGATTGACAAAATGCAAGGTACAAATATACGATAGAAATAGAACATACCGCGGGCGAGAGTTGCGAAAACTGTCCTTTATGGTTTTTCAGGATGTGAATCATCAATTGTTTTCAGAAAGCGCTTTAGAAGATGTTACGCTCGGGCTGTCTTTATCCGAGGAAGAAAAAACATCTGTTGCAGAGGACGCACTGCGCCGGATGAACCTTACAGATTGCAAAAATACTCATCCTATGGCACTGTCCGGTGGGCAAAAGCAGCGACTGGCCATCGCCGGTGCGCTGGCTGCAAAGAAGGAACTGATACTGTACGACGAGCCGACAAGCGGTCTGGACTATCGAAATATGGAGCGTGTTGCGCAGAACATCAATGCGCTGGCTGAAGCAGGAAAAACGCAGCTTGTTATCACCCATGACCCGGAGTTGGTTGAAAAATGCTGCGATTATTACCTGTTTTTTGAGAACGGGGAGATTATTGAATATGGCACATGGTCGGAGCGAACAATCAATCGAATCCAGGACTATTTTGATATCGGAACATTTGGGCATGTGTGACTATCACCCAAATGATAAGCGGGAACGAAATTCAGTCAGGCTCCGACGGCCATTGTAGCTATATTGAGTTATGGGCAATCCAAACGAAATAAAAGGTCATAGAGAGGCACCCAATTATAAAAGGGTGCCTCTTGTTAATCATTGGAATAAAATGTGAAATGAAAGGTGTCGCAAGACAGCCGCTTTGGGAGGAATGCAAAGGAGCCTGCAAAGGCGCGGTATGAGAAGCGCAAGGCAGAGAAACGGGAATTTACCGCAAGGAAGAAGGCGGGGCTTCTCACCACGGAGGAACAGGAAGCGGAGGAAAAGCGGCTTGCACATAACCGGGAATGGCAAAAGGAATGGCGGGAGAAACGAAAAGCCAGCGAGCCGGAGAAGCCACCCAAGCAAAAATCCATAAAAGAGCTTATGGCACTGGAAAAGACCGGGGCAGACCTCACGCCAGAGGAAACGGAACGGCTTGCGGCATACCGCCGGAAGAAAGTAGACCAGCAGAGAGCAAGGAGGGAGAAAAAGAAAACCGATCAGCCAGAGGAAAAGGTCAGTTAGTATAAAAACGGAATAGCTTGTAGTGCAAAGGCAGAAGCGTTGTGGAAATATGCATAACAGGCTATTCCGCTATGGATAACTCTGTTCACAGCACATGGAAAAGCTAAAGAGCAGCTTTCCCACGTCCTGCAAACAGAGTTACCCACATCTCCATAAGATAGCCAGTTATACACATTCCCACAATGCCGACTACTACGGAATCCCTCTCATTTTTTTATATCTTTATATGTTAAAGCACAAGATAGAAAAAGCTACCACCATATGCTAAAATGAGTGATGTTGGCTCCATAAATTGCAGTGCAACTCAATTTTTCTAAGATGCAACGGAAAGTTGCCATCAATTAAATGACTGTTGGTGGTATGCAACCAGTAAATTGTAGTATTTTTTTATCGGAGGTGATGAACATGAGCATAGCAGAACGGCTTCAGGAATTGCGAAAACAATCGGGCTATTCACAGGAGCAAGTTGCTGAAATGTTGGGGCTTTCAAGACAAGCTATTTCAAAATGGGAAAGCGGACAAGGAAAACCAGAAATTGACAACATAGTGAAATTAACAGAAATTTATAATGTAAGTGCAGATTATATTCTGTTAGGCACTGAAAAGGTATCTGTTCCAGTGCCAGAGAAAAAAGAATTGAGCCACGAATACAAAAAGGCAATAGGTATAATTGCCATAATAGCAGCAACAGCAATAGTCACAGTGTTATTTATTACTGCTTTGGGTTTACTTTCACGATTAGGAATTTAGGAGGAAAATTATGGAGCGAACAGGAAAAATCTCAAAATTGTTTCTTACTATTCTTTTGTTTAGCATGATTGTTATGACAATGAACGGTTGTGCTTATGTTAATAACAAGAATTGGGACGACATGACACCAGCAGAACAAGAAGAAGTACGACAAAATTTTGAGGAAGAACGAGAAGAATTGGAAGAAGAGTTTTCTGATGATAGCTTTGTACAGTATATTCTTGACAAAGTTGAACAAGCAATTAAAGAATAATTATCACTTTGCGATGTTGTAGATAATCACATTGTTGAGTAATTAGAGGGGCGACAGTCTAAAGTGCTGCCGCCTCTCTGAATTATAAAAATGCAACCGTAAACTATGCACCGTCCCATGTGGGAGAAAGGAGGAAATTTCTATGACCTGCACAGAAACATACAAGGAACACATCATGTATTCTTTCAACGGTTTCTGCAAAGTCGTCATATGCTATGACGCTATCAACGCATGGCGCGACAGGAACAGGCGGCGGCAGAAAGAAATATCCTTTGAATACCTCACAGAAGAAAAATTCTATCCTCTAAACACATCAGATGAGGCTCTCAAATCACCCTACGAACAATATCCCGTCACAATCTGCGGTCAGACAATCATCCTCACCAATGGGGAGCTTGCCGAAGCTCTGTTATCACTGCCGGAGAAGAAAAGGGAAGTCATTTATCTTTACTTTTTCGGGAATTATACGCAGCGGGAAATCGGGGAAATATACGGGAATGGGAAAAGTACGGTATGGCACCACCTACACAGTGCCTTGCAGATGTTGCAGGAGGAAATGGAGGTGCTTTTGCATGGGGAATACTAACCTTGTACCCTATGAAACGATTGTCCGGGCGACCAGCGGCGACCCGGAAGCCGTGGACGAGGTTTTACGGCATTATGGAAAGCAAATCCGGCTTGCCGCCCTTGAAAACGGGCACATCAACACAGACACAGACACAGAGGACAGCATAAAACAGCGGCTTATCACTGCCCTGTTCCAGTTCCGCTTTGACTGAAAAAGAGCCGGACAAGCCTACATAATTCTTTGGAAAACTACAACAGGATAACCGCCGTTACTGGCGAAGATACGAAACAGGAAATCGAGAAAAAGGTTTCCTGTTTTTTTACGCCCGTTTTGCCTATCTCCGGCTTTACAGCGGAGAAAATACTGCCGCAAAGCTGGCGCAATCCCAGCCACGCAAGCCGGGGGAAAACGGTGAAAGCCAGCACAGCGGAATCCGTCAGTTTCTAAGAGCAAGATTCTACCACAGTACCAAATTTCGCTTATCGCTCAATTTGTCCTGCGGGAATCTTGTTGGGGTTGCCACCCCAAGCCCGCCTTTTGCGGCCCCAGCCGCTTGAAAAAATCCACACACGAAAGGAGGTTCACAGCCATGAAAAAATATAACACGCCCCATCGCCGCCGGGTAATCAAGACACGCTTGACCGAGGAAGAATATACAGAGTTTTCCGAGCGTGTCGCCCTCTGCAAAATGAGCCAAGCCGAGTTTATCTGGCAAGCACTTATCAAGTCAAGTATACACCCGGTTATCACCGTTTCCCAGGTCAATGATGAATTGCTGTCTGCTGTTGGGAAACTCACAGCCGAGTACGGGAAAATCGGCGGCAACTTGAATCAGATTGCCCGCTGTCTGAATGAGTACGGCGCACCTTATAACGCCCTCTCCAAAGAAGTGCGAGCCGCCACAGCGGAGCTTGCCGCCTTGAAGTTTGAAGTCTTGCAGAAAGTAGGTGAAACCGTTGGCAACGTTCAAACATATCAGCTCTAAAAATGCCGATTATGGGGCGGCTGAACAGTACCTAACCTTTGAGCATGACGAGTTTACCATGAAGCCCACTCTTGATAAAAACGGGCAGATTGTTCCGAGGACAGGCTATCTCATTTCCTCTCTGAATTGCGGCGGGGAAGATTTTGCCATAGCGTGTATGCGCTCCAATCTGAAATACGGCAAGAACCAAAAACGGGAGGACGTAAAGAGCCACTATTACATCATCAGTTTTGACCCTCTCGTCCCTCAGTACGGGATAAGCTCAAACAGGAGCTGCCCGCCCATAAGTCTGCCGCCCCGAAAAAACGGGAGCCGGAGCGATAACCATGGCAAAGCGCAAGCGGGATGTGCCGGTTTTGTTTTGGGTGTCCGCAGAAGAACTGGAACTGATCCATCAAGAGTTGAATTTGACCAAGATTTTCACTATTGCTCTGGCGAGGTGTGCCATATTCCCAAGGAACTGTTCGACCTCTTAGCCGATGATTACCGGACTTATGTGGAGATTGAACTGACCAAAGGCAGACGGGAGTTGACGGAAGATGATGAGAGACAGGCGGATGCCTTGTGCAAACGGTATCTGGAGCGTTGGAAGGAGGAACAGGAATGAAGATTTTGAAATGTCTGCTGATGATCGTAACTGCACCAGTCATTTTGGTGTTGACGCTTTTTGTCTGGCTCTGCACGGGGCTGATCTACATATCCAGTCTGGTGCTTGGTCTACTAAGCACGGTAATTGCTCTGTTTGGCGTGGCTGTGCTTATTACCTATTCCCAACAGAATGGTGCAATTTTGCTGGTTATGGCATTTTTGATTAGCCCGATGGGGCTGCCGCTGGCTGCGATCTGGCTGCTGGGTAAGGTGCAGGATTTGAAATTTGCGATCCAGGATTGGATGTATGGGTAAATGATGTGAATAAATCTGGAATGAAAAGAAGCAGGACAATGGGAGATGAGACCCAGTGCCCTGCTTCTTGGTTATTTGGAATGAACGGTAGTGTATTTCTGGTTTTTGCTTTTGGGTTTGTCTGGAAACATCATTTCAAGTTTACCAGAAGATAATAAAGGCTTGAGGTAATATTTGCTGAAGTGAGAACGGCTGGAAACATCAATATATGCTTGCATTTCATCTCGACTTTTAGGGTCTGCACAAAATTCCAATAGCAAGTTTTGCTTGCTGATCACAGATGTATCATGTGCGGCATCATGTGCTGTATCATGTGCGGAAGCACCGCACATGATGTAGTTTACATTTTTCAAGATGACCCTGAAATCTGTCGCTGTTGAGGAAAATTCGGGCTTATATGCCTCTGTGTATCCAGGCAGCTTTTCGGTTTCACTGACGATTTTGCGTAGGCCACTTCCACGGCGTTCCATGTACTTCATGCGGTGGAACAGGTCAGCAATCACAGGGTTTCGCCGCATCGAACGAATACTGTAAATATCGTATTCCTGAATTGAGCCGCCGCCAAACATACCGCCAGGAGATGTGATTTCCACCCGATCATCAAACATATCAATATGGATTTCGCTGCCAAGCACAATATAATCACGATGGATAAGCGCATTGACAAGAGCCTCTGTCACAGCTCGTTCAGCATAATCCGGCTTGTCTACACGATACTGTGCCTCTTTGACAAAACGGACTTTGGAATTATTGCGAATAAATTCACTGCCGCTTTTCAGTAGATAAATCAGATTCCCTTCGTATTCCTTATCGTCCAGCGCATCATCAAAGATAGAGCCTTTTTCCAAGCCATTCCACCGGGTACAGAACATACGGGAGTTATAGACTGTGTGCTGATCGGTCATGAGCTTTCCGGCATTGGTCAAGACCCCATTTTTGTCAGCCAAACCGAAGGAGACATAATCGGATGGCTCAAAGCGGAGACCAGTCCGTTCCAGATAGGTTGCTTCCAGAAGTGTAAAGCTGTAATCCTTTTTTACCGCATCTGTTGTTAGGGTATCAAAGGACTGATTGGTTCCCTTTAAGATCAGTTCATTCACAATGTAATCCGGGGCAATTACGCTTTCATTTCCAACACGGATATATGCTTCCATCACGCCGTCTGCCTTGTAATAATATGGGGTGCTGCGGCCGGGAGAAACCTCCAGAGCTAATAGATTTTTACCATCTTCCTGTAATGGTTTTAAGATAAACTGAGGTAATGGTGTGATTCGTTCTTTGATTAAGCGGCTGATCGTTTCAGCATCCTTTTGAACATCGGACAAGCCGATAGGCTTCCGGTCATCAGAGACCCCGAAAAACAGAGTGCCGCCGATTCCATTGGAAAAGGCACTGACACTTTTTAACCAGCTTTTTGGCTTTTTTGTTTCGAGGGCAACTTTGAAATCACATTCTGTTGCTTCAGCAATGAGCTGTTCTATCATAGAAATCCCTCCTTTGAGGTTGTAGAATGTTCTTTTTTATTATACCCAGCGGAGAAAGTTATTGCAACGATAGAAGCAAAGAGTTCAGCGAAAACAAAAATATTTATGAGAGGAGGGCCTTCTATTATGGCAACTACAAGAATCATGCCGCTTCATGTCGGCAAAGGCCGCACAGAGAGTCGGGCGATCAGTGACATCATCGACTATGTGGCCAATCCAAAGAAAACAGATAACGGCAGGCTCATTACCGGCTATGCGTGTGACAGCCGGACTGCGGATGCGGAGTTCCTTCTGGCAAAGCGGCAGTACATTGCCGCTACCGGACGAGTGCGTGGCACAGATGATGTGATTGCCTATCATGTGCGTCAGTCCTTCCGCCCCGGTGAGATTACCCAGGAAGAAGCCAACCGGCTGGGAGTGGAATTTGCCAGGAGATTCACAAAAGAGAATCATGCTTTTGTGGTCTGCACTCACATAGACAAGTCGCACATTCATAATCACATTATCTGGTCATCGGTCAGCTTAGAATATGACCGGAAATTCCGAAACTTTTGGGGCAGCACCAAGGCGGTTCGCCGGTTAAGTGATACAATCTGTATTGAAAACGGACTGTCCATTCAGAACAGATTGGATCAGAGATGTGACTGTATAAATGACATAGAATGGCATGATGCGGTAAAGATATGCCAGACCGCCGGCAATCACCGATGGATCGGAATTAAACAACCTCAGCAGCTGC
>OJJU01000178.1_pt1 | contig 28127 bp, 20 predicted proteins | sample 1596141 | NCBI WGS metagenome assembly OJJU01 (sample SAMEA4350150, study PRJEB24818) | metagenome | biome: human; feature: gut; material: faeces | place: Denmark | collected 2013-09
GTCTTAACGACGGTGCCAACGCTGGTGACGACAAGAAGAAGGCTGCTTACTATGCTGGTATCCAGATTGGTCAGCAGATTTCTAACCAGATGGTTAAGGGTATCAACCACGAGGTATTCGGCGACGACTCAACCAAGACTATCTCTTTGAAGAACTTCATGGCTGGTTTCATCACCGGTACAACTGGAAAGAAGGGCTTGATGACCGTAGAGCAGGCTGCTCAGGTGGCACAGGCTAAGATGATGGCCATCAAGGCTAAGAACATGGAGAAGGAATATGGTCCTAACAAGGTGGCTGGTGAGAAGTTCCTCGCTGCCAACAAGAAGAAGCCAGGAGTGGTAACTCTTCCTTCTGGTGTTCAGTACAAGGTAATCAAGGAGGGTAACGGCCCTATGCCAAAGGATACATCTATGGTAAAGGTTAACTACGAGGGTAAGACAATCGATGGTAAGGTATTCGATTCTTCTTTCAAGCGTGGTCAGGCTGTAGATCTCCGTGCTAACCAGGTTATCAAGGGTTGGACTGAGGCTTTGGTTCACATGCCAGCAGGTTCTGTTTGGGAGGTTTACATCCCTCAGCAGTTGGCTTACGGTGAGCGCGAGCAGGGTCAGATCAAGCCATTCTCTGTATTGATCTTCAAGATTGAGTTGATTTCTGTAGGTGGCAAGTAATTTTTGTGGGAACTCATTTTGAGTAGAGGACTTATAAGAAATGAAGAAATATTTAATGACAGCACTCGTCCTCGTGGCGAGTGCTTCTTTGTTTACAGCTAGTGCTGCAAGCAAGAAGAAGAATGTGAAGAAGGTAACTCCTGTGGTTCTTGCCAGCGAGGGTGATTCCTTGAGTTATGCGGCTGGTGTCTATGCCACCCGTGGTCTGGTTCCATTCATCCAGCAGAGTTATCAGGTGGATACTGCTTATATGGCAGACTTCATCCGTGGTTACGAGGAGGCTATCCAGCAGGCAAATACTCCTAAGGGTACTGCTTATATCGTGGGTATGCAGATTGCCCAGATGGTAAATCAGCGCATCCTGCCTGGAACCCGCGAGGAGCTGAAGAGCACCAAGGATTCTATCAATGCCGAACTGTTCAGCCGTGGTTTCGTGGCAGCTCTTGCCAATGATACCACTATCTTTACCGAGCACAAGGCTGGCGAGTTCAAGAAGGAAGCCTTGGCTGGTGCTGGCGAGAAATATCTGGCTGCCAATGCCAAGAAGCCAGGTGTCAAGGTCTTGCCTAGCGGTTTGCAGTATAAGGTAATCAAGGAAGGTCAGGGCGAGATTCCTCAGGCTTCTGATGAGGTAGAGGTTATCTACGAGGGCCGTCTCATTGATGGAACCGTATTCGATGCAACTTCCAAGCATGGCGGTGCTGCCACAGACAAGTTCCGTGCCGGCAGCCTGATCAAGGGTTGGACAGAGGCTCTCACCATGATGCCTATAGGCAGCAAGTGGCAGCTTTACATCCCTTATGAGTTGGCATACGGCGAGCGTCAGGCTGGTCAGATTCCTCCATATTCTACATTGGTATTCGACCTGGAGCTCGTGAGCATCGTGAAGCCGGAGGTAAAGCCTGAGGCAGACAGCGAGCAGAAGGATGATGTAGCTGTAGGTGCTGAGAAGAAGGTGGCTAAGACTCCAGCCAAGTCTGCTGGCAGAAAGTCTGCTTCCAGAAAGAGAAAGTAACGACCAAATAGCAGGAAAAATCTGAAAATTTGGTTAAAATCAGTATAAAAAACAACAAAATGCACGGATATTGCAAAATATTCGTGCATTTTGTTGTCTGTTTCGATAGTTTTTATTAATTTTGCTATCTGGTATATAAGAATACCTTAAAATAGAACATAATAATAGAGAAGAAATGGAGAAAATAGACAATCTTGACAGAAAGATTCTCGGCATCCTTTCCAAGAATGCCCGTATTCCTTTCAAGGACGTAGCTGCAGAATGCGGCGTGTCTCGTGCAGCCATCCATCAGCGTGTCCAGCACTTGATGGAGGATGGATTCATCACCGGTAGCGGCTTCGATGTAAACCCTAAGAGTCTGGGTTATTCTACATGTACATACGTAGGACTTAACCTGGAGCGTGGTAATATGTACAAGAAGGTGGTAGAGCGCCTTCAGAACATTCCTGAGATTGTGGAGTGCCACTTCACAACCGGTTCTTATACCATGCTTTTGAAGTTGTATGCCCGTGACAACGAGCAGTTGATGGACTTGCTGAACAACAAGCTCCAGGCTATTCCGGGTGTAGTATCTACCGAGACACTCATCTCGCTTGAGCAGAGCATCAAGCGCGAGGTTCCTGTTCTTTTGGAGGAAGAGTAATTTTTTTGTATTTAGAAATAAACAAATGGAAACATTTGACTTGGAGTCGCATCTCAAGGGTGCGTACTCTTCTTTTCCCGAAGCGAAGCATCAGCCCGTAATCGGTCTTACTGCCAATTACGAGAACATTGATGCTACGCTTCGCGACCGTTATTACAAGCAGGTGATTGCGGCAGGTGGAACGCCTGTCATCATCCCGCCAGTTGCCGACAGTACTGTCATCATCAATACCCTGGAACATCTAGATGGTTTGATTCTGACGGGTGGGGGCGACCATAACCCGTTGTGGATGGGCGAGGAGCCGTCTCCCCGTCTTCACAATATCAATCAGGAGCGTGATGCTGCAGAGCTGATGCTTGTCCGTCTGGCTTTCAACCGTCAGATACCGATGCTTGGCATCTGCCGAGGCATCCAGACCTTGGCGATAGCCTTGGGCGGAAAAGTGTATCAGGACATCAAGCAGATGGTGAAGCACAGTCAGGATGCCGACCGCTCCGAACCAACCCATAGTGTAGAAATCAAGAAGGATTCCACCTTATATCATATATATAATTCGGAAAAGATTCTCGTCAACTCGTTCCACCATCAGGCTGTGAGCGAGCCGGGCAGGCACATGCGCATCATCGCCAAATCTACCGATGGCATCATCGAGGCGATAGAGAGCAATGAGTATAAGCAGATACTCGGCGTGCAGTGGCATCCGGAGTGGCTGGGCGAGGAAGGCGGAAAGATCTTCCAGTGGCTGGTGAACCAGGCTGGTAATTTCCATGCTGCCAAGCAGTTGCACAAGCGTATCCTAACACTCGATACCCATTGCGATACCCCGATGTTCTTCCCGCAGGGCGTGAAGTTCGATCATCGCGACTCCCGCATCCTCGTGGATCTGCACAAGATGACCGACGGACATCAGGATGCTACCACCATGGTGGCTTACCTGCCGCAGCCTAAGATAGGCGAGAGCTTCAGCAGCAAGGTAGCCTTCGACGTGCAGGGACCTCTGCAGTATGCCGATCTCATCTTCGACAAGATAGAGGAAATCGTGAGCAAGAACCGCGACTACCTGAGTATCGCCCGAACTCCTGCCGATCTTTACAGCGACAAGCGAAAGGGCAGAAAGAGCATCATGCTCGGTATTGAGAATGGTCTTGCCCTGGAGCACGATTTGAGCAATGTGAAGTACTTTGCCCAGCGAGGCGTGGTATATATCACCCTCTGCCATAATGGCGATAATGACATCTGCGACAGTGCCCGTGGCTGCAATACCCACAATGGCGTGAGCAGTTTCGGAGCCAAGGTGATTCAGGAGATGAACCGCCACGGCATCATGGTGGACTTGAGTCATGCAGGCGAAAAGAGTTTCTATGATGCATTGGAAATCAGTCAGACTCCTATCGTATGCAGCCATAGCAGCAGCCGTGCGCTCTGCGATGTGCCCCGCAATCTTACCGATGATCAGATGCGTGCCCTGGCAGCCCGTGGAGGTGTGGCTCATACTACGCTCTATCATGGATTCCTGCGCAAGGAGGGCGAGGCGGACATCATGGATGCCATTGCCCATCTGGAACATGCCATCGAGGTGATGGGCATCGATCACGTAGGTCTGGGTACCGATTTTGATGGAGACGGAGGCATCCGCGGACTTGCTGATTCTTCCGAGCTGATTAATTTCACTCTCCAGCTGTTGCGTCGCAAGTACAGCGAGCAGGATATCGCCAAGATCTGGGGAGGCAACTGGCTCAGAGTGATGACGCAGGTGCAGAACTTTAAACAATAATGTTATGACGAAAAAAATGAAGATCATATTAGGTGTGGTGGTAGCTGCCGGACTGGTGGCTGGTACCATCAGCTATAAGAATGCCAGCAGTGCAAGCTCGCCTGATGTTCAGGAGGTAGAGGAAGCGGAGAAGCTGAATCCCGTAGGTCCGGCTTTCAATGCCGATTCGGCATTGGCTTATTGTGCAGCGCAATGCGATTTCGGGCCTCGCGTGATGAACAGCGAGGCGCACGATAAGTGCGGCGAATGGATTGTGGGCAAGTTCAAGCAGTTTGGCTGCGAGGTAGAGACCCAGAAGGCAGACCTGAAGGGCTATGATGGCACGATATTGAAGAATACCAATATCATTGCCCATTACAATCCGAAGGCTGAAACCCGTATCTTGCTTTGTGCCCATTGGGACAGTCGCCCTTGGGCGGATAACGATCCCGACAGTACCAATTGGCGCAAGCCTGTAATGGCTGCCAACGATGGTGCCAGCGGAGTAGCCGTTATGTTGGAAATTGCGCGCCAGTTGCAGGCAGACAAGAAGTTGAATCCAAGTATCGGTGTAGATTTCGTATGTTTCGATACCGAGGATTGGGGCGTACCTCAATGGTCTGATGCACAGGATGATGGCAACAGCTGGGCTTTGGGTGCCCAGTATTGGAGCGAGAACAAGCCAGAGGGTTACAATCCTCGCTATGGCATCCTCCTGGATATGGTAGGCGGCCAGGGAGCCAAGTTCTATCGCGAAGGAATGTCTATGCAGTATGCTGGTGGCATCGTGAAGCGAGTTTGGGCTGCAGCCCGTCAGGCTGGTTACGGCAGTTTCTTCCCTAAGAGTGATGGCGGTATGATTACGGATGATCATATTCCGGTAAACGAGAAGGCGAAGATTCCTACCATCGATGTGATAGCCTACTATCCTGATTGCCAGCAGAGCAGTTTTGGTCCTACCTGGCACACCGTGAACGATGATATGGCTCATCTGGATAAGAACGTATTGAAGGCAGTGGGTCAGACTATGATCCAGGTGCTTTACACCGAGGAATAAAAAGGAATGTCCCTAGAGGAAAAAGCAGTTACCTCTAGGGACATTTCTTTTTATTATTAGGGAAAATCTCCGTTCAGCGTCGTTGAACGTGTGTTCAAAGCTTTTGAACGTATATTCAAAACTTCTGAATGCACATTCAAAACTTATGAACGGAGATTTCTCCTAATAGTATAGACTTTTTCTTCTAATAGTATAGACAAATACTCCTAATAGTATAGATAAATACTCCTGATAGTATCCACAACTTTCCCTTGTTCCATCAAAAAATACCCTTAGGGATAGAAGCTGTTTCCTGTTATCAGGAATGCTTCTTTCCCTAAGGGTATTGGTTTTCTTAATAAGGAGTATGATTAAATCTGTCCTGATTCCACCTGTCTCACCACTCTTTCCGTGAGCCTATCCACTCCGTTCGGGTCGTACTTCTTGTTGAGGCTGGCACCGAAGAGGGCGGCGAAAGCCTGATAGAAGCCGGCACGGATAGGACCGAGGAATGCCTGGATAAGGTGATAGGAGGATGAATTGCACTCACGATACACCAGTTTGATGCAGAGCTTGCCCTGTGCATAGGTGAGCTTCTTCATTCTCGGTGTATATTCCTGCTTGATGCTTTTCTCCACCAGTTTCATGTGCGCATCCTTCGCCTTCTTGTTGGGCAGGGTTTCCAGATAGTCACCCGTTTCGATGATGATCTTTCTCACCTCCTTGGCTATCGGCAGAACTTTCTTGATGTTATATACCAGACGGTTGTACGCCATTCTTTCCTTGGCGTTCTTGAACACCGGCTGTGGATAAACATACACGTTGTTCACCTGTACATACTGTATGCTGTCGTGGTCGAGCAGCACCTTTCCCACCTTCACCATCGGTTCGAAGGTAGGAACATCCATATCGACTTCCTTGTTTTCAGGTTTGTCGTCATCCGTCTGTGCCATTGTCTGCAGCGTGATGCAGAAGAGCATCGCCAGCAAAAAGAATATCTTCTGTTTCATAAAAATCTTCTTGATCCAATTTAAATAATCCGCTCCCTGTCCGGAAGCATCTCATATATATAAAGAGGTGTAATCCTCTTCTATTTCTAATTATGCCGCAAAATTACAGATAATTTCCCATTTAGAGAAAGAAAGTTACTCTTTTCTTACTCATTTTCAGAATTTCGCAGTATCTTTGTGGAAATTTAATAATTCTTTTGCCTGTCTATGAAGTATTGGCAACCTATTATCCGCTTTTTGTTGAAACTGTTTCTCATAGGCAGCTCCCAGTTATTCTATGTCCCTTCTGTTTGTGCCCAGGACTCCTCTTCCCGGTCGGAAGAAGATAGGGAGAAGCATGTCTCTTCGCGTCCTTGGCAGGAATATCTGATGGAACTCTCGGAGATGGAGGATTTCGAACAGACTGCCTGGGAGGATTATGAGGAGGAACTGGAGGAGCTGGCGCAGCATCCGCTGAATCTGAATACGGCTACCCGCGAAGAGATGGAGCATCTGCCTTTCCTCACCCCTTCGCAGGTAGAGGATATCCAGGCATATCTCCATCGCTATCATGGGATGAAGACGATGGCAGAACTGGCTCTCATCCCCAGTATCAGCTGGTATCAGCGGCAGTTGATGAACAGCTTCTTCTATGTAGCCGACGAGACTCCCCGCCAGCAGTTCCCGAGCCTGAAGAATATCCTGAAGTATGGCAAGCACGAGGTGATGGGAATGGTGAAAGTGCCTTTCTATGAGCGCAAGGGCGATGGCAAGGGAGCCGATGGATACCTGGGATATAAGTATAGGCACGGGGTGCGCTATCAGTTCAGGTATGGCGACTATGTGAAGATGGGATTCGTTGGTGCTCAGGATGCGGGCGAACCTTTCGGAAGCGGCAGAAACAAACTGGGATATGATTTCTATTCCTTCTATCTGCAAGTCAGGAAATTAGGCAGATGGAAGAATATCACTCTGGGCAGGTATCGGCTGCACGAGGGAATGGGACTGATTCTCAACAACGACTTCAGCTTCGGCAAACTCTCGATACTGTCCTCGCTGGGCAGAACCACCAGCCAGGTCAAAGTTCATTCCTCCCGCTCTTCTGCCAACTATCTGCAGGGAGCAGCAGCCACCTATACCTTGTTGAAGGGACTTGACCTTACCGGATTCCTCTCTTATCGCAAGATAGATGCCACGCTGAGTGATGAGGGTGGCATCAAGACTATTCTCAAGACCGGTCTGCACCGTACACGCAGGGAGATAGCCAGGCAGGATATAGCCTCCAATACGCTGGTGGGTGGTAATATCAACTATCGCCATCAGGGCTGGCATATTGGAGCCACCGGTTTCTATACCTCTTTCTCCCTTCCGCTGATGCCAGAAAAGGTGCAGTTGTACAAGCGGTTTGCTCCCGAAGGTGATGCCTTCTGGAATGTGAGTGTAGATTATGGCTATATTTCCCATCGCTGGACGATAGGGGGCGAAACGGCGACGGGGGATTGTGGAGCCGTCGCCACGCTCAATGCGGCATCTTATCAGTTTTCCGACCATTTCTCGCTCCCGGCTGTGCAGCGTTTCTATTCTGCCAGATACTATTCCCTGTTCAGCAACAGCTTTGCCGAGGGAAGCAGCGTGCAGGATGAAAACGGCATGTATGTGGGGGCTACGTGGTCGCCAGGCAGTCGCTGGACCATTACCGCCTATAGTGACTTTGCCTATTTTGCCTGGCCTAAGTATCATACCCGCCAGAGTACGCAGAGCTGGGATCATCTGCTGAATATCCTCTATCTTCCTGCCCGTTTCTGGACACTGGGAGCCCGGGTCCGCTATAAGGAAAAGGCGGGAAACGCTACCGGGCGTCTCCGTTTCTATGCCAGCGTTACCACGAAAAACTGGAGTTCCAAGACGAGTGTGGATTATACGAAGTACCGGGAAGGAAATGCGGGTAGCGGCACCCAGACTACTTCCGGCAGCGGCACCCAGAATGCTTCCAGCAGCGGTTATCTGCTGAATGAAAACATCGGATATCATTGGCGGTGGCTGAGACTGCAGGGCAGTTTCGGCTATTTTCACACCCAGGATTTCGCCAGTCGCATCTATGTCTATGAGCCGGGCTTGCTCTATCAGATGAGTTTTGGCAGTTACTTTGGCGAGGGCATCCGCTATGCCCTGGTGGCGCGTTCGGAAATCAGCCATCATCTGCTGGTTATCGCAAAGCTGGGCAGCACCGGTTATTTCGACCGCACCCACATCTCTTCCGGTCTGCAGGAAATCGCCGGTTCGCATCAGATGGATCTGGAGGTGCAGGTGAAGTGGAAGTGGTGAGTTTTTTTAATATTCATTTTCTGCGTTAGTATCATACTAGCATAGTATCTGGTTTGTGTGTTTAATATGTTGATTGAGAGTGAGTTATAAAATTATACCCAAAGGTATTATACCCTAGGGTATAATTTTGTAACTTTATGTTTTTATCAGATGAAGAATCGCTGTTTCTGCAAAAAAAGATGGTTTTAAACAACTTTGTTTAAAACAACCTTGTTTAATTTGCTTTTTTTTGCTATCTTTGCAGAAGATTTGCTGCACTCGGAATTTGAAAGCTTTTGCCCTTACAGGGCGACAGGCTTGCGTCCATGATTACCCAGGGCGCTGCCCTGGGCTAAGAGCTTCTGCCCCTTCAGGGCGTGTGGAGCTTACATGTGAATTACATTAGTATATAATAAGGTAGTGATTATGAGAAAAAGTAAAGAAGCTCCGTTTGTGTTCGGTGTTCGTGTGGAGGGAGATTCTTTCACCGACCGGAGAGAGGAAACAGAACGCCTGAAGGCGAACTTTACGTATGGAGTGAATACGATATTGATTTCACCTCGTCGTATGGGTAAGACTTCATTGGTGGATAAGGTGTGTTCGCTTGTAGAGAGCGAGGACATCAGGATAGCTCGTATAGATGCTTTTGGCTGTCGCTCGGAGAATGATTTTATCAATGCTTTTGCCACGGCTGTAGTTCGGGCTACTTCTTCAAAATGGGAAGAATGGATGGAGAATGCCAAGGTATTCTTAAGCCGTTTTGTTCCGAAAATCAGTATCGGACAAGATCCTTTGACTGATTTCTCTTTGGCATTGGAGTATAATGCTGGTAACAATACGACAGAAGAAGTATTGAGACTTCCCGAAATGATAGCTCGTTCTAAAGGTTGTCATATCGTAGTCTGCATCGATGAATTTCAGCAGATAGGCGATTTCCCTGATTCCTTGACTTTCCAGAAGAAGCTCCGTAGCGTATGGCAATTACAGAGCCATGTATCTTACTGTCTTTATGGAAGCAAGAAACACATGATGGAACAGATGTTCCAGAATGCCAGTTACCCATTTTATCGCTTTGGAGATTTCTTCTATCTGAATAAGATTAGCGAGAAAGACTGGGTGGAGTATATTTGTCAGCGATTCGAATCTACCGGCAAGCATATCTCGGAAGAGTTGGCTCGTGAAATCTGTCAGGTAACAGATAGGTATTCTTCTTATGTACAGCAGTTGGCATGGTTTGTATGGTTGCGTGTACAGGATGATTCTGTAGCAACAGAAGAGGACTTGAAATATGGAATAGACCGGTTGCTGGATGCTTGCGAGCCCTTGTTTATTCAGCAGACCGAAGACCTTTCTGCCTATCAGATGAATTTCCTGCATGCCATCACCAATGGAGTACATACCGGTTTCACCCAGACGGCAATATTGGAAACTTATCGCCTGGGTACTGCCGCCAATGTAACCCGCCTTAAGAAATCCTTGATGGTAAAAGATCTGATTACGATATCAGCCCCTAAGCATCTGGAAATGAGTGACCCCATCTTGGCGTTGTGGCTCAAGAGAAGAGTTTGGAAGTTAACGTAATTTAGGCTCAGGGGAGATTGTCCGTGGATAAGACAACCTCTCCTGAGCCTTATTCTTCCGTTACTTCCTCGCACATTACCATTTCTGCTCCTCGGTAGATAACTACGAGTTTGTGGAGCTTAGTGGTTTTGACCGACTCCTTGACGATGTCGCTATTGGCATAGCGGCAGATTTGGGCAGAGGCTTCCTTGAAGAGAACTTGCAGCTGCTCATCGGCGGTATTGGTCTTGCAGTATTTCAGTTCGATGATGTAACTGTCCACCATGTCCTTGTAGATGTCGCAGAGCGGAGAAAGGAAGATGTCGGCATAGCCACCATCGTTGTCTAGCTCTGAGATAGGGCGATAGAACTGGTTCTGGCTGGTCATCGCCAAGGTGAAACCATGCACGAATGCTTCTCCCTTCTGCTTGTCACGCTGAGAAGAGTAACGCTTCAGACTGTCGGCGATGAACTCAAAGTATGCCTTGTAGTTGCCATCGTATGCCAATTGAGACTCTAATTTCCCCTTATTGAAACTATCATAGGTCAAATCGTTCTCCTTGTAGGTGTCTAAGAGATATGTATACATCTGGTCTCGTACTACCTCGTTTGGAATGATAAACTTGGTGGCTCCCTTGTAATCACCATCTATCGTTACCATGCCGAAATAGAAGAGCAGACTCAGGAAGTTGTCTGGGTCGTTGATGCGCTCGGCAGGGAAATTCTCCACGAGCTTACCTGTGACGAATCCTTGGGTTACCAACTGCTGGATGATGCTGGCATCATGAGTAAATTCCTTGTCATGACGGATAAGCATACGTACTTTGTCATAGTCGATACGTACATTGCTCTCTACCATATTCTTAGGAATGTCGTAGTTGTTGCGGATGTACTTGTCTAAGAAGTTAAGTACCATCACAGAATTGTACATCGTAGTTTTTCCGTACTCCTCTTCGGCAAAGCAATAGTTGTCATACCATGGCTTCATCACCTTGATGAGTTCATCCACGCTGTGGTTGAATGGCAACACACTGGAGTAATAGCCCAGCATATCTCTTACTTCATCCTCTGTGAATCCTGTCATCTCATTGAATTCCGGAGCCAGGGAGTAATTGGTGCCGATATTGAATCCGCTTGTCAGGTCATCCATGGTGACAGGGCTAACGCCTGTTACGAAGACACGTGCAAGGGTGTCGCCTGCAGCTCCTTTGATGGTATCAAAGAATTTTCTGAGATATCCTTCGCCATGGGTCTGTGTGCGGTATCTCTGCTCATGCTCCTTGTGTGCGAGAATCTGGTTGGTGAAGTGGTCGTACTCGTCAATGAAGAGATAAATCTTCTGACCAGATTTTTTGCTTTGGGTGCAAAGATAGTTTAATTGGTTGACGGCATCTTCTTGTTGGTTGAGGCCTTCTTTGGTACCTTCTGGTAAGAGATGCGAATATACATCCACGAAGTAATTAAACTGCGTCCTGCAATAATTGTCCATGCCATGCTTGTAGTCGTTTAGGTCGCCTACAATAATGGCAAAGTTGAGATGGATGATGAGATAACTATTATGTTCGGGAGTTGGATTCTCACCAATATAGAGCTTGCCAAAAATTTCATCAAACTTGTCTTTCTTGTTGATGTCATAGTAATTTTCAAGCATGGAGATGGTAAGGCTCTTGCCGAATCGGCGAGGCCTTATAAAGAAGAAGTACTTGTTTGAGTCTTCTATATCTTCGATGAATGGGGTCTTGTCTACATAGTAGCAATCCTCTTTTATCACATCCTCAAAATTCTGCATACCATAAGGTATTCGCTTGCGATAGATTCGCTTTTTTCTTTCTCTTACCATAGTTCTTTACTTTTTGCAATGACTGAGTACAAAGTTACGAAATATTCTTGAAAGTCGATATGCTAGTGGCATTTATTTATGAAACTTTATCAAAGATAAGATGCCAGCACTGGGCTGGCATCTTATTGTTACTTAAAGAATCTGTTAAGCTGTTTGATGGCCTGGTCAAACTGCTTCGCTGGCAGGCGATAGTTCTTTACCGGATTCATATGAGCATCATAAACATCCAGGGCACCATCGGCTGTCTTTTCCAGGATTGTGTCGTTCTTGATGATGAAGGCATAATTCAGATTGCTGCCTACTACATGCCACAGTCTAGGCGTCTTATCCATCATCATTCTGCCCATCGAATAATCGGCAGGATTGTTCTTTACGCCCAGATGATTCTTCATCAATGTAGGAACCACATCATAATGAGTGGTGCGATGCATAAACTTCTGAGGCTTTGCGCCAGGAACATGCCAGATCATAGGCACGCCAATCTGAGCTTTGGAGAAGTTGCCGTTATGTCCCCAGTAATTATGATGGTTCTCATTGAACTCCTGACTGTGGTCGCCCGAAAGAATGATGATGGTGTTATCCATCAGTCCCTCCTTCTTCAGGGTCTCGAAGATGCGGCCCAGCAGCAGGTCATCCTGATAGCAGCAGTTGCGATAGAGATTCCAGAAAGGAGTAGGATCCATCTTGTTGTTGAGCTTGGTATAGTCGGCATACGCCCAAGCTGGCTGGAAATGCCTGTTCTTGTCAGCCGGGAGCTCAAAGCTATGTGGCAGGTCGAAGAACAGGAATGAGAAGAATGGCTTCTTACGCTTCTTATGTTGCTGTGAATCGCTGATGAATTCCTCTGCGATTCTTGTATCACGTTCCAGCGAAGTCTTTCCTTTCGTCTCGGTATGGATGCCTGGAACCCCGCCAAAGATGACTCTGCCGAATGGTGGGTCGGCAAAGGTGGCACTCGGATAGGTCTGTATCTCGTATCCCAGTTCCTGTAGGCGCTTGATGAAGACCGGCTGGATATGAGCAGGGTCGAAACTCTCCCAGTAGTAGCAGGATAGTCCGAAGAAGAGGCTGAACACGCCGCTTCGGGTTCCATTGCTGCCGCTCACGTGATTGCTGAACCATTGGTTTTGCTGGGCAAATTGGTAGGTATTTGGCATACAGTCGGGTGTTAAGGAACGGGTATTCCAGGAGTCTAACAGAATGAAAATGATATTCGGCAGAGAATCAGGGTTTATCTTTTCCTTCTGTAGCGGCTGGATAGGATATTGGATATCTACGCTCTGTTTACCGTTCATCTGTATCATGCTTTCTCTAGGAGGAGTATATCCTAATTTCAGCAACAGACGGTTTGATGAAGTAGGGAAATAATAAGGCAGCAGAGTTCCGCTTTTCATTACGGAAGGCTGCTGGTAGAAGGCTCCATAGATATGGCAGAGATGAGCAAAGAGGGTGCATCCGATGATGCTTCCTGCGATGATCCAGGCGTATGCCTTCTGGCGTTTCTTCCATAGAATATAAGAGGCATACCAGGTGCCGACAACGATGGCTGCCACTACCAGGAAGAGTGCTATCTCCTTCAGATACAGCATGATGTCGAAATTGAAAATCTCGCCGGCACCTTCGCCGAATACCATGCTCAATACAAATCCGTTGATATGGAAATGATAGATGGCATAAACCTGCGAGTTGAGATAGTTGATGATGCAGAGCAGCACTATGCCGGCTATCTGCACGATTCTTGCTGTCTTGTACCATCTGAAACGTATGAAGATGAGGCTGAGGAGGTAAGGTATCAGCGCAAACATGGCGGCATGACTGATGCAGGAGGCTATGAAGAACAGCCATCCCTCGAAGTCCATCAACTCGAGAATCGGAGAATCGGTGATGTAGAGTCCAAACTGCAGGGCAATCAGCAAAGTGGAAAAAGCAAAAAACAGGAATCCCTGCTTGATTTTCTGAACCAGAGTATGCTGTTTCCCCTTTTCTGATAGTTCGTTCTTAAAACTTTGATCGTTCATTGTATGAATATTATTAATGTGATGATATTGTATTATGGGGTGCAAAAGTACAAAAATTATTCTTAACTTGCAAGAAAATGGATATTCAGGTGATAAAAAAGAGCAAAAGATTTGTTAGTTACGAGGATTTTAGTTAATTTTGCCAATTGTAAGAAACAATAAATATTAATAAGGTGAAACTAAAGAGAAATTTATTAACCACACCATTGTGCTTTGTCATCAATATGGTGTTGTTATATGTGGTTTATTTTATTTGTCGCTTGGTGTTCCTGGCAGTCAACTGGAGTATGTTCTCCAGCTCGCTTACCTGGAATGCTTTTGGCGAGATGCTCTTAGGCGGTTGGTTTTTCGATACTTCAGCCATTCTTTATACCAACGCTCTCTATGCACTCCTGATGCTTTTTCCTATCCACTACAAGGAGAGTATTTTGTATCAGAAGGTAGCAAAATGGGTATTTGTTATAGTGAATGCTTTGAGCATAGTAGCTAATCTAACCGACTGTGTGTATTTCCAGTACACTACCCGTCGCACCACAGTTACCGTATTTTCTGAGTTCAAGAACGAGAATAACTTGGGCGGCATCTTCGGTGTGGAGATTTTGCGCCACTGGTATTTGGTACTCATCGGTGTGGCGCTGATAGCTGCGTTGTGGTATTTCTACCGTATGCCAAAGGGCGAGTGTCCTGAGACAGTAAAGCGTCCATACAGGCTCAAACCTATGGTAAGATATTATGTAGTACAGACAGTTTGCCTTTTAGTTTTCGTGCCTTTCTGTGTAGCAGGTATGCGTGGAGGTTTCACCACGGCAGTTCGTCCTATCACCATCAGCAATGCCAATCAGTATGTTGAACGTCCGCAGGAGGCAGCCATCGTGCTGAATACTCCGTTCTCCATCATCCGTACCATCGACAAGCCAGTCTTCGTTGTACCGGATTACTATACGGATAAGCAACTCGATGCCATCTATTCTCCTATCCATACACCTTCTGATACGCTTGTGAAGCGCAAGAAGAATGTGGTGGTCATCATCATCGAGAGCTTTGGCCGTGAGTATATTGGTGGCTTCAACAAGTGGCTGGAAAACGGCAAGTACAAGGGATATACTCCTTTTGTTGATTCTCTGATGCAGCATAGTGCCACCTATCTTTATTCCTACTGCAATGGTAGAAAGAGCATCGACGGCATGCCTAGCATCCTTTCCAGCATCCCGATGTTTGTGGAGCCGTTCTTCCTTACCCCGGCATCCATGAACAATGTGAGTGGCTTGGCTGGCGAGTTGAAGAAGAAAGGCTATTATTCAGCCTTCTTCCATGGGGCAGAAAATGGTTCGATGGGATTCCAGGCATTTGCCCGCACCACGGGATTCACCGATTATTTCGGTCGTACGGAATACAATGCCGATAAGCGATTTGATGGCGACAAGGATTTTGATGGAACCTGGGCCATCTGGGATGAGCCTTTTATGCAGTTCTATGCCACGAAGATGGGCGAGATGAAGCAGCCGTTTATGACAGCACTCTTCACCGCCTCTTCGCATCATCCGTATGTCATCCCGGAACAGTATAAAAAAGTATTCCCTGAAGAGGGTATCGTCATCCACAAGTGCATCCGCTATACCGACAATGCCTTGCGTAAGTTCTTCGCCAAGGCGAAGACGATGCCTTGGTACAAGAATACCCTCTTTGTGATAACTTCCGACCATACCAACCTGAGCGACCATGCTTATTATCAGAGTGATCTGGGAGGTTTCTGTTCGCCAATCATCTTCTTCGACCCTAGTGGTGAGTTCAAGCCTGGTATGCGTGATGCCATCGCCCAGCAGATAGATATCATGCCTACGGTGTTGAGTTATTTGGGGTACGACAAGAAGTATGTGGGATTCGGCATCGACCTGCTCACTACACCAGCCAAGGAAACATGGGCTGTGAACTACATCAATGGTTTCTATCAGTATGTGAAGGGCGACTATCTGCTGCAGTGGGATGGACAGAAGACCAAGGCTATGTATAGGTTCCGCACCGACCTGTTGCTGAAGAACAATGTGGCAGCCAAGGAGCCAAAGGTACGTCAGGAGATGGAGCGTCAGGTGAAAGCTATCATCCAATCGTATATGGAGCGAATGACGCAAAACCGACTGGTGTATGCCAACGAGAACAACAAAAAGTAGTAAACAACAAGAAAAAGAAAAAATATGAGAATAGTTCTGTTTTGTGAGAATAAGTATGCCATCGACATACTCAACCCGATACAGGAATACGTGGCAGCCAACCACTTGCCCCATGAGGTGTTATGGTATATCCATCAGCCAAAGATAGATAAGTTTCCATACGCAGACAAGGTGAAGTGGACAGGCTCCATTCAGGAAGTTTACGACTTTTCGCCCGAAGCCATCTATGTGCCTGGCAACATTGTGCCCTACTATCTGCCAGGAGTGAAGATACAGGTGTTCCATGGCTATGCGGCCGAGAAGAAGGATCATTGGATTATTCGCAGATATTTTGATACATACTTTACCCAGGGACCTTACTTTACTTCTCATTTTAAGGCTTTGGCGAAAAAATATGGTGACTTTGAGGTCTTGGAAACGGGATGGCCTAAGCAGGATTGGATTAAGGCAAACCTGCATAAGTATGATGCCGAGCGAGAACAGCTGCTTGAGCAGAGTGGCAAGCAGACCATAATCCTCTATGCACCAACCTTCTCGCCTAAACTTACATCACTTCCTTATCTCAAGGAACAGTTGGGCAAGTTGGCTGAAGAGCGGAATGCATTGGTATTACTGAAATTCCATCCGTTGACCCGTCAGGATTGGGTGGATGAATACCGTGAGTGGGCTAAGGATATGAAGGATGTCATCTTTATTGATAAGGGTGAAAATGTAACGAAGTATCAGTTGATGTCTGATGTTCTCATCAGCGATACCTCATCTACCATCTATGAGTTCCTGTTGCTTTCTCGTCCAGTTGTCACTTTGGGCACCATCTCCAAGGAAATCTATTGGGAGAATATCACGGAGGCAGAACAGCTCCTGCCTGCCTACGACCATGCTCTTAATGACCCGGAGGCAATAGCCAAGCGCCAATGGATTGTTGATAATTACGACCCATATCTGGATGGCAAGGTATGCGAACGCATGATAGCTGGGGCAGAGGATTATATCCGTCGCCATGGCGTACCAGAGAGAAGGCATCTTAATTTGTGGCGTAAATATACTAGTATTAAGACTTTTGGTAAGATCAAGAGAAATAAGTAATCGTATTCGGATGCTGTTGGCATCCGAGGATAAATAAGATATATAGATAAGATATATAGATATGTTGAATTTTACAGTTGGACCAGTGATGGCGAGCGATGAAGTGAGAGCCATCGGCGCAGAGCAGGTGCCATATTTCAGAACAGCAGAATTCTCTGCGACAATGAAGGAGAATGAACGGTTGATGAAGCAGTTTGCAAAGGCTGCCGATGATGCCCGTGTGGTATTCATCACAGGTTCTGGTACTGCTTCAATGGAAGCGGTGGTTATGAACTGCTTTACTCCTGCCGATAAGGTGCTGGTGGTGAATGGCGGAAGCTTCGGTCATCGCTTTGTACAGCTTTGCGAGATACATGAGATTCCTCATACGGAAATTAAACTGGAAATGGGAAATCCGCTGACAGCTGAAGACCTCAAGTCTTATGAAGGACAGGGATACACTGGATTCCTGATTAATCTGCATGAGACTTCTACCGGTGTGCTTTATGATATTCAGATGATTAGCGAATTCTGTCATCGTAACCATATCTTCCTTGCGGTAGATTCCATCAGTTCCTTCCTTGCCGATCCATTCAATATGCAGGCTCTCGGTGTGAATGTGATGATTACCGGTTCCCAGAAGGCTTTGGCCTGTCCACCGGGAATCTCGGTCATCGTATTGGATGCTGAGGCACAGAAGCGTGTAGAGGAAAATCGGGTGAAGTCGATGTATTTTGATTTAAAGGATGCCTTGAAGAACGGCGAACGCGGACAGACTCCGTTTACTCCTGCCGTAGGCACACTTTTGCAAATCAACGCCCGCCTGAAGGAGATAGAACGCAATGGCGGTGTGGAGAGCGAGAATCATCGCATGAAGATGCTTGCCGAAGATTTCAGAAACAAGATCAAGGATTTGCCTTTCACCATCGTTTCCAAGTCTATGTCGAATGCTGTCACGCCATTGCATCCTCTGAATGCATCAGCCTATGATATCTTTCTCAAGCTGAAGGATGAGTATGGCATCTGGGTTTGCCCTAATGGTGGAGATATGGCAGAGAAGGTGTTCCGTGTGGGGCATCTGGGACATTTAACTCCTGGCGATAATACCATTTTGGTAGATGCGCTGAAAGATATGCACGCCAAGGGACTGCTTTAAGTTTGTCCTCCTTTTGATTTCTTAAACTCATAAAACTCCTAAGAAAATGGTAAAAGTCATCACATACGGAACATACGACCTTTTACATTATGGTCACATCCGCCTCCTGGAGCGAGCCAAAGCTTTGGGTGATTATCTGATAGTGGGTGTCACTTCTGATGTCTTCGATCGTGAGCGAGGTAAAATCAATGTCCAGCAGTCGCTTATGGAGCGTGTTGAAGCTGTGCGTGCCACAGGATTGGCCGACGAAATCATCATCGAGGAATATGAGGGACAGAAGATTGATGATATCAAACGCCTGAATGTGGATATCTTTACGGTAGGGTCTGACTGGAAAGGCAAGTTTGATTATCTCAGTGCTTATTGTAAGGTTGTTTATCTGGATCGTACAAGTGGTGTCTCCAGCACCGAGATCCGTAGTGAACAACAGGTCGTACGCTTGGGATTGGTGGGCGAATCGCCTATTCTCAATAAGATAGAGCGTGAGAGCCAGTATGTGAATGGACTTGAGTCGGGCAAGGTATTTACCTTGAACGATGCTTATCTTTCTGACAACCTGAAACGTTCTGCCCAGCAGGCTGCATCCTATCAGGACTTGCTGGACGACTGCGATGCACTTTATGTCATTTCGGCTCCCGAGAAGCATTATGCACAGATTAGGGAGGCACTGCAGAAGGGCAAGCATGTACTTTGTGAGTCGCCTGTTACCATGGAGACTGAGCAGTGGGAAGAACTGCAACAGATGGCAAAAGACAAGCAGTTGGTACTTATGGACTCTATCAAGACGGCTTATTCTGTGGCTTACTATCGCCTTCTGTTATTGGCGAAGGGGGGCATCATTGGCGACATCATATCTGTAGATGCCACCTGTACAAGTCTGGTAGATTTCGATCCGACTCAAGATTCTCAGAAGAGCCTTTACGAATGGAACAGTATTTGCGCATGGGGTCCTACGGCACTTCTGCCTATCTTCCAGTTGTTGGGAACCGCTTTTACCTCTAAGCAGATAGCCACTCACTTCCTCGACGAGAATCAAAAGTACGATGCCTTTACGAAGATTTCTTTCGTTTATCCTCATGCCGTAGCCTCGCTCAAGGTGGGGCAGGGAGTTAAGTCGGAAGGATCGCTTGTCATCTCGGGAACCAAGGGATATATTTATGTGCCGGCTCCCTGGTGGAAAACCGATTACTTCGAAGTAAGGTACGAGAATCCGCAGAACAACAAGCGTTATTTCTATCAGTTGGATGGCGAAGGTTTGCGCTATATGCTCCTTTCCTTCCTCAAGGCAATCCGTACCGGCAAGGACTTCTCGTATGTGTCGGGCGATATATCAAGAGCAATCATCCAAATCATCTCCGATTTTGAAAAAAGATGTGATATGGCGATGATATAGTAGTAACATGTTGATATTATAAAGTATGGAAAATAATAAGATATCGGTAGTAATCAATACTTATAATGCCTCGCAGCATTTGGCTCGAGTGCTTGAAACCGTCAAAGACTTCGATGAGATAGTAATTTGCGATATGGAAAGTACCGATGATACTCGCGAGATAGCAGAGCGATATGGATGCAAGATAGTGGTTTTTCCGCGTGGCAACTATCAAATCTGTGAGCCCGCACGCCAAACTGCCATTGATGCTGCTTCTCATAAATGGGTCTTTGTAGTGGATGCTGATGAGCTGGTTCCTATGCAGTTAAAGGATTATCTTTATGGTTTGATAGCTCATGAAGATGTTGCCCAGGGATATTATGTTCCAAGGAAAAGTAAGTTTATGGGGCGGTTTATGCATTGTTTCTATCCTGATTACCAACTTCGCTTTTTTATAAAAGAAGGTACTGTTTGGCCTGCTATCATTCACGCAGACCCGATAATTCAAGGTAGAATAGATAAGTTGCCTGCAAAAAATGGAAACTTGGCATTTGTACATCTTGCCGATGATACCATTGTTAGCCGTATGGGAAAAATCAATCAATATACAGAGAACGAGATAGAAAAGAAAAAAAAACGAAATTACGGAATCGGTGCTTTATTCTATCGTCCCTTTGTTCGATTTTTCAGAGCCTACATTCAGAAGGGTGGTTTCCGCGATGGAATAGAAGGATTTATTTGTGCTTGTTATGAGGGTATTTACCAGTTTGTGGCAGTGAGCAAGATTCTGGAAGATAGGTATCGGAAGAATGAAAAATGAAAATCAGCGTGAAGTGTGTAGGAAACGGCACTTCACGCTGATTGTGTTATTGCTTTATCTTAGGATAGATACTTATCTATTCCGTTTTCACACCAAGAAAGGTGTTCTTTCTTGACTCTTTCAAGCTCGGTAAGATGGCGTTGCTCGTTGCCTTTAGAAGCTTCTTTGTGGTAGAGGTGATAAACGGCGCCACCCATTTTCAATGCTTTCTTCTTGACTCCTGCAAAGTGGAGGCGGAAAGCAAGCTCACCATCCTCATGGCCCCATTGCAGCAGGTCTTCATTATAGCCATTTACCTTGATGAGGTCTTCTTTCCAGAAAGCCATATTGCAGCCGCGGAGATGGTCTATCTTCTTGGCGTATCTCAAGGCCATATAATGGCGTAAGAACTTGGATCGTAAACTGTTGAGCATAAAACTTGCTGGCATGTTCCAAATATTTAGCTTGAAATTCTTAGATGCCATCAATTTCTCGGTCGTTTCTTGTGACAGTTTCACTCTACTGCCACATACGAAGTAGTTCTTTTCAGCCAATTCCAAGTGGTCGCTGACAAAATGAGGGGAAAGGATAACGTCGCCATCTACTTGCAAGATATAGTCGGTAGAGACTTGAGCGATTGCTTTGTTGAGAATCATAGTTCTTCTGAATCCTTCGTCTTCATGCCAAACATGTTTGATAGGAATAGTTGTTTCTTTCCTTAATTTGTTTATTAAATCCTTTGTGTCTTGTGTAGAACCATCGTCTGCAATGACTATCTCATCTGGAAGTATGGTCTGTGCAAACATGCTTCTTATCGAAAGCTCCAGGGCTTCCGGCCAATTGTATGTAGATACAAGAATACTGACTTTTATTTTTTTCATTGTTATCTTGTTTTATTGTTTTTGCTTGATATGTAATATCTGGCAGAGCGTTTTGGTAGCTCGCTCCAAGTAATAACATTTCTTGGTTACTCCATATTTGCGCATATTGGCAAGTGTTTGTTTCTTGCGGCTTGCCTCCATGTTCGTTCTGATGATTTCCTTATATACATAGCCTTTTGATAAGGCAAGTTGGAATCCACTGAATATATGATTCTCCCAAAGATAGGTGAAAATGATTAGCCTTTCTGCTAATTGCTTTTCCTTTCTATCTATTTTGACTGTAACACTTTGGCAATGTCGCCTGAACCGATTAAGGCGTTTATGTAAGATGGCAACATCTCCTTTCTCTGCCATTTTTATCCAGAAAAGCCAATCTCCACAATAGTGCATAGTCGTAAAGTCTTTATCAATGAGGTGATATTTGCTCTTGCGGAAGACTGTCATGCTGGCATTGTAGGTTTCATTATGATAAAACATGAAGTCTTTTAGGTATTGGTGGGAAGCATAGGTGTATGTCTTGCCATCATCTTTACCTAAAGGCCAGGTATCATAATTCTGTTCCAATACCTTTCCATTCTGGTCTACCAGGATAGATCCGCAATGTGTAAATGAAAGGCGAGGATTCTCGTCTAGTATTCTCACGGCATTTTGCAGGAATGTCTTTTCGCAATAGTCATCGCTTTCTGCTATCCAGATATATTCGCCTTGTGCCAAGGCAATACCTTTCTCCCATTGAACGAATGGGTTGCCCGTGTTTGTTTCGCCCAAGATGAGGTGGCTTACTTTTGGATGCGATGCAAATTGTTGAAGATATTGACGGCTGTCGTCTGTAGAGCAGTCATCTAGTAATATAACTTCAAAGTCGGCAAATGTCTGCTCAAATATGGATTGTAGCCTTTGGGGAAGATATTTGCTGTAATTGTAGTTGGGTACAATAATGCTGACTTTTGGCATATAACAAATAGTTTATCTGATATTACGGAATAATTGATTGAATTTATCAAATGAGTTTAAGGAGATTTTATCCTCCTTGTTTTCTATCCATAGGAGCGGAAGATCATGATACATGGCGGCTACCAGAGTGAATGTACTTGGAGCACCTATCAGATAATCACATTCTGAAAGCAGGCATAGGTCATCTTCTTGACCGCCCTGTGGAAATATGATGGAGGCACCTTTTAGCTGATTCCGATAGAATGACTTGTCAAGGGCAGGATCGTTGCTGCAAATATACACCGTCAACTGCTTATCTGGAAACAGCGACTGGAACTGCTGGATGTAGTTCAGGTATACATCATCTTCAAAATAGTACTTTCCGTGATGCCATATCTTGTAGTCGCCTCGGCGAATATGCACACCAAGCCTAATTTCATCAATATTCTTTTTGCCCATGAAGGTCTGGGTTTTATCCAGGATAGGCTTGTCGAAGGAAAAGAGGTCTATGATTTCTGCTTTATACTTGATGAAGAGTTCGTAGAAACGGACACACCAACCTTTTATCAGAACGTGTTTATGACGGGCAACAATAGCTGCATCTCTTTCAATAGCCTCTTCGGCTATGTCATTGAAATCCACGGTAGCTATCAGTCCCCACTTGGCAGCATACTTGGCCGCTGCATAGGTAAGGAAGTTGTGCCAACGGGTGTGGCATATCTTGAAATACTGGTATTTATAGCAGAAACGCATGGATACGCTCTTCCTGCCATGCTCACGTGCCCAGGCGTAAACATGTCCATATTGCAGGATATTGTTGCACATGCGTCCTTTGTCTGTTGCGAAAATCATTTTTTCTTGCTGTAATAATCTTTAAAAATTGAATGCTTATTGTAAGTCTCTCCTCATCTTATGTGTCACTGGATCTACAATCTTCAGCCATTGCTCACGGGTTCGCTTCCAGCGATTGTGAGTCCAGAGCCAGAAGGCTGGTTGGCGTTGGATGGATTTCTCCAGGGCTCGGAAATACATCTCGGTAATCTCGAATTCCTTGCATTCCTTTGGGTTGTCTGTCAGAAGCTTGAATTCACCCTTGTAGTAGCCTCGCTTTACCCGTTGCATATCGAGGTAATATACGGCGAAGTTGGCTTTTACGGCTATCTTCTCCGTTCCTGTCAATACTGGAGTGTCGTGGTGCAGAAAGTCTGTCCAGTAATGGATGTTGTTCCAGAACGGCACCTGGTCGGCGATGAAACCGATGACAATCTGTTTGCCTTCCTGGCGCATCTTTACGATTTTTCTTAGGGTTTCTGCCATAGGGATGCTGATGGCACCCAGGCGGTTGCGGAGATACAGGAAGAGTTTGTCGAAGGCGGGATTCTCCAGCACATGGTAAATCTGTCCGAAGGTGATGTCATCGCCAGCCCAGAGAGGCAGGGAGGTTACCCATTCCCAGTTGCAGTAATGTCCCAGATATATGGCGCACGACTGGCCTTTCTGGCATGATTCTCTTACTTTCTCTGCACCTATGAACTGCATGCGTTTCATCACCTGCTTCTTGCTCATCGTGAAGAGCTTGATGGTTTCTACGATGTAGTCGCAGAACCAGGAGTAGAATTCCTTCTCTATCTTGATGCGCTCTGCCTCGCTTTTTTCAGGAAAAGAGTCGAAGAGATGTTTTCTTACCAGTGGGCGGCGGTATTTTACCACATAATAAATAAGGAAAAATAAGCCATCGCTGAGAATGTAGAGCACTCTCAGCGGCAGCAGAGACATCAAGTACCAAATGCAGAATACACTGCCATATAATATCTTCTTCATCATTTCTTCTTTCTGTAAGAATGCAAATTCAACTATCCTTACTTAAAATGTTTATACTTCTTCCATTCGTTTCATTTCCCATCCGGCAAACTGGATGATGATTTTATGCAATGTTGTGCCTTGGCGCAAGACTTCTATCCTTGGTGCTGCGGCATAACGATTGATCTGTTCTACAGCATCCTGCCATTGTGCCTCGGCTTTTGCCTCAAAATCCTTAGCTGGCAACATCTTCAGTTCGATGATGTAGCTATGCTTGGTAGGATAGTGGGTCAGGTCGGGCAAGAGAAAGAAATCACAATAGCCGTGATTCAACTCAAGCTCGGGAGCCGTAATGTAATAGCTGCTCAGGTAGAGATATGCCATGAAGAAACCTTGCAGGTTGCGCTCGGCTTCGATGCCATCTCTTACTGATGCCACTTCGGCGTAAGCCTTCGACATAAAGCTCAAGACATCTTCCCATTTTCCATAAAACGCCATACAGGTGAGCATATAACCAAACTCATTCAGGTTGATATGGTTGATTTCCTGATATTGCTCCTGCAGATAGCCATAATATTGACGGCGGACGTTGTTGTTCGGGATTCCCAGGAGCAACTGGTCGCCGAAAGTATCCTTGATGGTAAGCATGCCGTAATAGAACAGCAGGCTTGGGAAGTATTCCGGCTTCACGATTTCACTGGCAGGGAAGGTTTCGTATAGATTCGATACGATGCTGCCTTCCTCCGTAATCCTGCGGATGATGCCCTTGCGGTTGCCGTCTAGCTTGTCGAGCTGGAGCAGTCGCTTCATCTTGTTGTAGTCGGTCTTCGTGTTGGGGTCTATCATCTGTTTTGGGGCTTTACCATCGTCCATATAGTTACGGAGATAATATAACACCATATCACAATTAAAAACCCTAACCTTGCTGTTTAAGCATGCCTCAGAGAAGCAATAATTGTCATACCACGGCTTAATCTCTTCTATCATTGCCTCGATATTGCTATCTGCCGGTATCTGTCCCGCATCACGATAACGGGTAAACATGGCTCGCACATCTTCTGTGCTGAAGCCCAGCATCTTGTCAAACTCTGGTTTGGTTGAGATATGCCAGCCGATGTTGAAGCCGCTGGTAACATCGTCTAGTGTTACAGGGCTTACACCCATCATGAAAATCTTGGCGAATGAGCCCTTGAACTTCTTGAAGTAGTCGCGGTAGAAACCGCTGGCATGTGTCATCGCATGATACACTTCTTCGCCCTGCTCGTTGAGCACGGTATTGGTGAAGTTGTCGTATTCATCAATGATGAGATACAGCTGATAATTCTGTTCTTTTGCGTATTTTTGGATTGTAGCAAGCTTGTTGGATGCTACATCCTCTGCAAGAACAGCCTTTCTGGTTGTTTCATCGTAGAATTGTGCATATCTGTTGATGAAAGCGTCAAAGCAGATATTGCAATATGAGTTGAAGCGCTCTTCCAGGTTGTCGATGTTTCCTCCTACCTGCGAGAAATCGAGCGTCAGTACCTGATACTTACCCTGTTGTGGGGTTGGCTGACTGCCAATCCAGAGACCTCCGAAGATTTCCTGGAACTGGTCTTTTAGCTTGCAGTCATAGTAAGCTTCAAGCATACTGAGGAACAGGCTCTTGCCGAAGCGGCGAGGGCGAATGAATATCAGGTTGTCGGGTTGAGCCTCCAACAACGGAATATACATAGTCTTATCTACGTAATACTGATTTTCTCTGATAACTCTCAGGAAATCAGAGACTCCATAAGGTACTCTTTTTGCTTCTATCATCTTGTAACCCTTTCTATTCTCAATTGCTCATTAAATATTATCCTACACTTGCTGCATGTCATGCAGCTTGCGGTAGTAACCGTTCTTGGCTATCAGATTCTCGTGGGTGCCTCGCTCCACGATTCTTCCTTCGTGCAATACGCAGATTTCGTCGGCATTCTTGATGGTGCTCAGGCGGTGGGCCACTGCCACGGTGGTACGGGTCTTCATCAATCTCTCCAGGGCATCCTGTACCAGGCGCTCGCTCTCTGTATCAAGAGCCGATGTTGCCTCGTCGAGGATAAGGATAGGAGGATTCTTGAGGATGGCACGGGCTATGCTCACACGCTGGCGCTGACCGCCGGAGAGTCTGCCGCCACGGTCACCGATATTGGTATCGAAGCCGTGCTCCGACTTGGTGATGAACTCGTAGGCATTGGCTATCTTTGCCGCATTGGCAATTTCCTCATCGGTAGCATCTGTCTTGCCGAAGCGGATATTGTCCTTGAAGCTGGCATTGAAGAGGATAGCCTCCTGGTTCACATTACCTATCAGCTGGCGGAGATCGTGTACGGCAAGGTCTTTCACATTGATGCCGTCGATGAGCACCTCGCCCTCCTGTACATCGTAGTAGCGAGGAATCAGGTCGAGCATCGTACTCTTTCCGCTACCGCTCTGTCCCACCAGTGCGATGGTCTTTCCCTTAGGAATCACCAGGTTGATATCCTTCAATACATAAACCAGTTCATCGTTCTGGTGATCGGTATAGGCGAAAGATACGTGGCGGAACTCTATCTGATGCTCGAAGCTGCTGATATGCTCCGGGTTCTCCTTGTCCTTGATTTCAATCTCGGCTTTCAGAATCTTGTCGATACGTGCCATAGAGGCGAGACCCTTAGGAATATTGTAGCTCGCCTTGGAGAATTCCTTCAGCGGGTTGATGATGCTGTAGAGCATCACGAGGTAGAAGATGATGGTAGGACCATCGATTCTGCCGTAATCCAGAACCAGGATACCGCCAAACCACAATACTACCACGATGAGGATGGTTCCCAGGAACTCACTCATCGGGTGTGCCATCTGCTGACGGATGTTCACGCGCATGATGTTGTCGCGATAACTGCTATTCACCTGGTTGAAGTGCCTGTTCATCTTATCCTCTGCACAGAAAGCCTTGATGATGCGCAATCCGCCCAAGGTTTCCTCTACCATACTCATCGTATCACTCCAGAGACCTTGTGCCTCTGCACTCTGCGCCTTCAGTTTTCTACCCACATATCCCATGAACCAGCCGAATGGTGGCACAAAGAGGATGGTGAAGAGGGTGAGCTGCCAGCTGATGCAGATGAGCGTAATGAAATAGAAGAGAATGAGAATAGGATTCTTGAAGAGCATATCAAGCGACGACATGATGCTGTTCTCCACTTCCTGCACGTCACCGCTCATTCGGGCGATGATATCGCCCTTGCGCTCTTCGCTGAAGAAGCCCAGCGAAAGCGAGGTAATCTTCTGGTAGAGCTGGTTGCGGATATCGCGAACAATACCCGTACGGATAGGGATGATGGTGGCTGAAGACAGGAAATAGGCTCCCGTCTTGAGGAATGTCATGAAGGCAAGGAACAAGCCGATAACCAGCAGAGCCAGTGATGCACTGTGCGCCACGATGAACTCCTGGATGTAATAATACAGGTTGTTGGTTGCCACTTCCTTGATGCTGCCCAGCGTTCCGTCCCATTCCATATAGTCGTTGGCACGGATACCGCCATCTACCTGGAAGAGAATCTGCAGGATTGGTATCAAGGCTGCAAACGAAAAGATGTTCAATACCGCAGACAGGATATTGAACAGAACAGAGAGCCCCAGATATTTCTTGTAGGGAGGGACGAATCGTCGTAAGATTTGCAAAAATTCCTTCATAGGTGCAAATATAGTGTTTTTAAGGAAGACCGCCAAACTTTTGGCGGTCTTTCTTGACTTTTATTCAGTTTTTTCTTATAGAAGAGTCGTTTTGGCTCCGTTTTTTCTTCTTCTGGGAGTAATTGGGTATATTTTCACTTCTTTTTCTAAAGAAGCATTCTTACTCTTTTAGAGGGAGCATCCTTACTCCTTTACTTCCTCTCCGAAGAGGGTAGCAGAGGTAGAACCGGTGATGCGGACCTTTACGAACTCTCCGATGTGGTGGTTACCCTTGTCGATGACCACTGCCTTGTTCTGCTCGGTACGGCCCATCATCTGCTCACGGCTGCGCTTGCTGAAGTTCTCGATGAGGATGGTGAATTCCTTGCCCTCATCCTTCTTGTTCTGCTCAGCACTCACCTCGGTCTGCAGCTTGATCAGCTCGTTGAGGC
>OJJU01000179.1_pt1 | contig 28044 bp, 28 predicted proteins | sample 1596141 | NCBI WGS metagenome assembly OJJU01 (sample SAMEA4350150, study PRJEB24818) | metagenome | biome: human; feature: gut; material: faeces | place: Denmark | collected 2013-09
CCCCCCACCCCCCCTTCCAAACCGACCACAAAGAACACCCCCCCCACACACCAGCAAAACCAGACATCCCGCACTGCTCTCACATAATGCTCCCGCCTGTGATCATTGCTATCGCCGAAATTGAAATATAAAAGTTTTTGGAACAAATGTTTTTCGTGGGGCTCACCGGATATACAAAAAAAATGTAGCAGCCTATGATACATGTAATGAAAAGTACCGCCACAATATGCGGCACACTCACTGTCTCGCTGGTATATGATGCCAGAAAATCCTTTTTGAAAATATCTGAAAATCCCATTCCTCTGTCCAAACCTTTCTGTTTCGATTATTTGTAGCTTCCGGCAGCGCCCTGCCCTAGTTTTGTCTCTGCAGATCTTTTACCTCTTCTGCCGCACCTGAAATTTTCTACACAGGTAATACTTGGAAAAGGTAGATGCTTTAAGCCCCTCCAGCTGCAGGATCTGATATATCTCATCTGGCAGGAAGCTGTCAAACTTCACTTCCATCAGCTCTGTCCCTACCGGCAGGATCCCTCTTCCCGCAATCCTTTCATCCAGAAACGCTCTCACATCACTGCCGGAAAGGATCTTCCGGTCAAAGGTCACTCTCACATTGGCATCCTGCATCCTGTATACATAGGGAATACGCTCATATTCCACGATCACGGCTGGCCGCATCAGCCGCACTGCCATCAGATAAGCAAGCCGGTGCAATACCCTCTGTTCCTTTGTGATATCTGAAGGGATTTCTCCCCGCATCAGCTTTTCACACTGGGACAGTGTGATCGGGCTGCTGCTTTTATGTGTCATCCCACGATACTTTTCCTTACACTCCAGAGTGATCCGCTCTGTACTGTGATTATAGATCCGGATCCGGAACTTCTCTCTCTCATCGACTCCATTTTCATTGCTCATATAGCAGCTGTTCTGATAATCATCAAAATACAGGCTTCTAATCTGATAAGAGCCATCTGCACCAGTATGGCTGTCCCTGGATGCAACTGCATTTATTTTAGCATTTTCGATCAATGCCTGTCCATGCGTAAGGGGATATTTATATTCGTGTCGATACCGCTTTTCCTCCACCTGTTCTGCTCCTTACTCCTCTTTCTGTTCCCACCTGGCCACCAGTACAAGATCGTCCATGACGGGTGTTCCTGCCACATACTGCTGTCCATCCTCATCATCAAAGCAGCCAAGGAATACACTATCCTCTCTGTCTTCATCCAGAATGGCCGGCAGAGGCTGTCCCTTTTCCACCCAGTAATACAGCGTCTGATTATAGTCCTCATTAAGGAACGGCGCCCTGCGCTTCACTTCTACAATACAGTATTCCTTTTTTTCTATCCAGATGCTGTCAAGGAACTCCTTTTTTTCTGTAAGATACTGCTTCACCATGGAAAGTTCCTGCAAGAGCGTATCAAATCTTGTATAATCCCCCTCTGCAGGGATTTCAAGTCCATCCGGAAGGACAAATGCCCAGGAAAGCCGTTTTCCATTCCATCTGAGTGCATCCAGCTGCGCACTACGGCTGATCCTCTCCCCGTAATCACTGATCCCGCTGTCAAGCAGCTCTTCCAGCGGCTTCCGAAAGGATGATACGTAGATTTCTTCTACCGCCTGCCGGAAAACCGGATTCTGGTACATGGCAGCCAGCCAGGTGTTCTGATTGGCATTCCCTTCCGGTCTGCTCATGGCAATGGATGCCGTTAACGCCTCCGGGATTCCATACATAGGCGTATTTACATTCCCCATAGCTCCGTCAAAATCCCATACCGGTCCTGCATACAGCAGGGAACTTTCTCCCTTCGTGCAGGCAAACTGACTGGCAATTCCCACGTCATGATCGCCGGAAATCTCTTCCACAAGCCATCCCGCCGCCCATGAGGGGATATCGATCAGCTCTTCCAGTGGCTTTCCACTGATACCGCTGATCCCATCTTCTGCAAGCAAAGCGCTTTCTACATCATTCAACAGCGCCTCTGCTTCCTGCTTTCGCTCTGCACTCAGCCTCCGGCCGGATGCTTCCTTCACCTCGAACAGCCTGCCGCCCGTCGTTGTAATATAGTCTTTCCCGTTTTCCTTCCGGAAATCAAGCTCCATTTCAAAGGCGAAGCCCTCTCCTTCTGCAATATCCCATCTGTTTCCTCCGATCTCTACTGCCTCTGTAATGAGATACAGTCCCTGATATTCACCATTCATAAACAGCTCGACAAATTCACCATCCGGCTCATAGCCTTCTGCCCCTACCGCCCTGTCTGCCAGATCCAGTACGATCTTATTCCTCATATAGGAGCCATCTGTAGCATTAGCGATCAGATTCCACTTTCTCGCCGGCGTCATGCCGCACACAGAAGCCTCCTTTGACAGAGTAAAGGTATAGGGCTTCTTATCCAGTGTTGCCGTCAGATTTCCCCTTACCCTCAACTTTTCCAGATGATCGGTAAGGACAGCCTCCCCGGATGGATCCAGCAGCAGAAGCTCTCCTGTCTGCGCATACTTTTTCTTATCTGCCTCCAGATCCTTCTCCAGAAAGGAGGTATCCTCTACTGTCAGAAGCAGCGATGGCAGCTTTTCAGAAATAAGCACCTGCAGCTCACGGTCACAGAAGGTTTCACCAAAGCTTCCCTTCACCTGATAAGCAAAAACCTCTTCTCCCTGTATCCCGGAAACGGTACTTCCGTTCCGGAACTTCTCCCCATTCAGGAAAAGCCTGCCATCCTCTTTGTCATAATACACAGTCAGCTCTGTCTCTTTTCCCTGAAAGCAGGACGGCAGGATCAGATAATATCTTCCGTCTGTTTCCTCCAGAAACGGCTTGAAGGAAACCATTTCACCATCCACCTCCGCAGTGAATGTAAGCTCCTCCAGAAAGGCTGCCTCATGGTCTGTCCGCAGATAAGCGATCCAGAGCGTCAGCAGCAGAAGTGCCACAGCACTTATCATCAGTAATATTCGTATCAGCTTATTTTCTCTCATGTTCACCAGTATACCACACACATCACACACAAAAAAGCCCGTTATCCTGTTTTATCCACAGGATAACGGACTCTCTTATCTTTTTAGATGGAAATCATCCAGCCAGTGCCTACTGTGCTCCGTCGATTTCCTGCCACTGCTTCTCGATCTGAGCGCATGCACCGTCCTTGTCAAGATCACCTGCGATATAGGACTGCATGATCTCACCAAAGGTCTGATGCCAGCTGTCTGTAGAGTAGATGATCTCAAGGTCTGCTGCACCTGCAGAAGCTGCCAGCTCATCGCCCTGCTTGATGATCTCGAAGTTACTCTGTACATCAGATTTGATCGGAGGAACAACACCTGCTACATCTGTAAACCATGCCTTGCCATAATCAGAAGTATACCACCAGTTCATGAAATCAAGTGTCTGCTGAAGTACTGCAGAATCCTTGTTTACATGAAGTGACTGGTCAGAACCGGAAATAACCTGGCACTGGGAAGCATCCTCTGTTACAGGATAACCATTGAAGCCGATCTGGATATCAGGATCGATGGAAAGAACATCAGCTTCGATCCATGCGCCCTGTCCGAGAACCATAGCCGCCTTGCCTGTACCAAAAGCAGACTCCTCACCATCGAGTGCTGTTTCAAGGGGCTTATCATCACCGTACTTTACAGCCAGATCGATGAAATCGAAGAAGTTATTGTAAAGCTCAGGATAGTCTGAGATCTTGGCTGTTCCATTTTCAAAGCCTGATACCAGCTCTGCTGCGGAAATTCCTGCGTTTGCAGCTGCAGCATCAAAGAAATGCTGTGCTACATGCTTATATACCCACCATTCATTGAAACCGGTCGTGAAAGGCTTGTATCCTGCTGCAGAGATCTTTTCGCAGGCATCCTTCATGGCACTTACAGTTGAAGGAAACTCAGTAATACCGCATTCTTCAAAGATCGCCTTGTTGTATACGATACCGAAATAATTTCCCTTGATCGCGATTCCGTAGCATCCGCTTCCGTCCGCCGGGCTCTGCATAGTTGCTGCTACTGCATCAGACATGGTCTCTGTCAGCGGCTGTCCTGCCAGATCATAAGAATATTCCTTGTAAACATCGATCTCCTTACCTGATGTAGAGGAAAAGATATCCGGAACCTCACCGGAATTCAGCTTTGCCTTTAACAGTGTCGGATAGTCATTCTGAGTGGTTTCATAGTTGATGGTTACATTTGGTGCTACTTCCTTATAAGCATCAATGAGTTCACCGATCGCATCTGCATATTCCGGAGAACTGATGAACATATAGATCTCACAGGGCTCGTCAGAAGAAACCTGTGCTGTCTCTTCTGCTGCAGAAGTATCTGCTGCTTCTGTTGTCTCTTCGGCCTGTGTACTGTCAGTGGATGCACTGCTGCTGTCTCCTGCGGATGATCCACAGCCAGCCAGAAGGCTCATTGTCATTGCTGCGCAAAGAATTGCGCTGATGAATTTCTTTTTCATTTTTACCCTCCTTTGTCCCATCTTCGGGAATCCCTTTTTTTACTTTATTTTCACCCGTCTGTTTCCGGCTATAACATCATCCCCACTTCACTGCGGCAGACAGACAGGAAAAAATCATTTTGAACTTTACGTCAGGGGAATCAGCCCTTTACTGCTCCTGCCACAACACCTTCTACGATATACTTCTGCAGCAGGATAAATACGATGATAGACGGTACAACTGTCAGCACCATGGCAGTCAGTGCGTAGTTCCATTTAGTATTCATCTGTCCTACAAAGGTGTATGCCGCAAGTACCAATGTCTTTGTCTTATTATTGCTGTTTACCATCAGAAGCGGAAGCAGGAAATCGTTCCAGATCCACATAACATCCAATACGGTAACCGTTACCGTCACCGACTTCAGCAACGGGAAAATAATGGATCTGTAGGTGCGGAAGGTGGATGCTCCATCTATCTTCGCACTTTCGTCCAGTTCCTTCGGGATCGTCTTCATAAAGTTAAAGAAGATGAAGGTTGCCATAGGGATACCAAATCCCCAGTACTGGATCCCAAGACCGATCTTACTGCCTGCAAGGTGAATCACATTCATGGATTTCAGCAATGTGATCATGATCGTCTGAAAAGGGATCAGCATTGGTGTCGTGATGATCAGATAAGCAATCCTGCTGTAGGTTCCCTTTCTTCTGTCCAGGATATATGCTGCCATGGATGAAAAGATTACAATCCCGACAATACCGATCACAGTGATGATCACATTATTCTTAAAGAGTGCCAGATAATCCATTTTCTTAATAACATAAGTATAGTTGCTTAAGTCAAGGCTCTTTGGCAGGGCAAGTACATTCGCCACGATCTCTCCAAACGGCTTGAAAGAGTTCATAAACATAAGGAACACCGGATAAATATAAATAGCTGCAACCACAATAAGCACGAGGATCATAACCGTCATCCGGAGTCTTCTTTTTGCTTTGATCGTCATTACAGATCAACCTCCCTTCTGCTGAAGGCCTTTAACACCAGCTGTGTAATAACCATGACAAACAGGAAATAGATAATGGATTCTGCGGAACCAAGTCCATAATTATTGTTCGTAAATGCTTCCTTATAAATCTGTAATGTCACACTGTTAGATGCCGTTCCCGGTCCTCCCTTGGTCAATGCAAGGATAATATCGAACACCTTCAGACCATTGGTCAGTGACATGAAAATACAGGTCGTAAAGGACGGACCAAGAAGCGGAAGCGTTACCCTGAAAAAGGTCTGTGCCCTGCCGGCTCCATCTACGGTCGCCGCTTCAAGAACGTCCTTCGGAACTGCCTGAAGACCGGCTATGTAAAGCACGATATAGAAGCCAAGTGACTGCCATACGCCAACTAATACCACCGAGAAAAATACCAGCTTCGTATCACCAAGCCAGCTTAAATTTAAGAAGCTCCAGTCTGTTGCTTCATACAGCTTCTCAAATCCGCTGGTAAAAATGAACTTCCAGATAAAGCCTACGATCGTCATGCTCATGATATAAGGAACGAAGAAGATTCCCCGGAAGAAATTTGCCCCCTTAAACTTCTTTGTCAGCATCACTGCCAGCGCCAGCGCCAGCACATTGGAAAATACCACAAAGCAAAAGGTATATTTCGTCGTAAACCAGAGTGCCGGAAGGAAGTCACCCCCCTGCGAAAATAACGTTTTAAAATTGGTAAGTCCTACGAATTTAACGGCCTTTGAAATACCATTCCACTCTGTCAGGGAATAGTAACCACTCAGAATAAAAGGCACATACATCATCAGACAGACCAGTATGATCGCCGGAACTGTAAAGGCTGCCATTTCCAACCCGTTTTTAACCTTCTTATTCATTTCCGTCCTCCTTCTCTACTTGATGTAATCATTATAAGATACTCGTCCCTGTCCTGAAAATGAAATAAACTGACCAGAAAGGTGTAAAAAAATGAACAAAGCACTTTTCACTTTTTGAAACTTTTTGTATAATATGCCTGAAGCGAGGATGTAAAAATGTCATTATCCACAAAAATTAGAGAATTTCTCCGCCCATGGGTTCAAAAAATACGCAAAATGCTGAATCCGGTGCCATTATGGATCCAGTTGATCTTTATTATGATACTCCTGACTACTGCAGTGTCTGTCCGGCTTGTACATAAAGACTATACCTCGACCAAGGAGCTGACTCTTTCCCAGTACCTGTCCACCACCTCCCAGATCCTTTCCCTGGAGGCAGAAAACTCAGACTGGTATCTGGACTCTCTGGCCAAATTCTGTATCCAGCCTTATTATGACTCCTCCTATACCAGGATCATTGACCAGAAAACACCGATCACCACAGAACAGCTCAGCTACGTCAAACAGCAGATGTTCTATAATTACTATACAAGAAGTGATATCCTTGACTACGAGCTTTATCTGATCAATCAGGACATGATCATTGGCCGGAACGAAAGCCAGCAGCACTTTACTGTGCAGCAGAATATGGATATCCAGCCCTTTCTTGATGCTGCGGAGAAATGCAAGGGCAGCCCACGGAACCTTTATATTGAAAGTGATGCTTCCGGTAATCTCACCTATTACCACACACTGTTTACCGTCCCCGGCCAGATCATCCAGGCCGTCGTCCAGGTCACCCTTGATGACAGCTTTACCAGACGGCTCGTAAAGGATCACAGCGATACCGGCGAGATCTTCCTTCTGCTGAACAACGAACAGGAACTGATATATTCCTCTGCAGATACGCTTCCCTTTTCCCTTTCAGAGCTGCTGCCGCTTCCTTCCTCTGACCAGCCGGCTATTACACTGAACAATCAGTCCTATTACCTTGTAAGCAATACCGGCACAACCGGTGATCTGACCATGATCTGCCTCATGCCGGAGGCCTGCATTGATGCTGAGATCGGACACCTTGGCCACTCCATCCTGATCAATGGCTTTCTGTTCTGGCTGATCACGGTGGTTCTCATCTATCTTCTGCTAAAGCTCCTGATGAACCCGTTAAAGGAGCTTTCTGTACAGATGCAGCGGACCGGAGCCGGTGATTTTTCCACCAGAATACAGGCAGATGGCTGCCAGGAAACCTGCGAGCTGTCCCAGAGCTTTAACGGCATGGTACGGCACATAGACCGTCTCATCGATGAAAACTATGTGGCAAAGCTGCGTGCCAACGATGCCAGACTGGCAGCACTGGAAGCCCAGCTGAATCCCCATTTCCTGTATAATACCCTGCAGGCGATCTCCACAGAAGCACTGATCAATGACCAGCCACAAATTCATAAGATGATCACCTCACTCGCCTCTAACCTGAGGTATACTATTAAAGGCAACGTTATGGTTCCTCTCCGGCAGGAAATGAACTATACTGATAATTATGTATTTCTGCAGAAGGTGCGGATGGGAGATGCGCTTGTCTTTTCCTCTGAGATCGATCCGGCTTCCCTTGACTGCCTGATCCCCAAGATCAGCATTCAGACGCTTGTGGAGAATTCCATTATCCACGGAAAATCCGAAAAACAGACCTCTATCCACATCACCGTTACAGTAAAGCTCATGGAAAATGATCTTCTGATCACCGTCAGGGACAGTGGCTGTGGTATTTCTGATGACCGTCTCCAGAAGATCTATGAAGATTTTGCATCCCAGAAATCCTCCGGCAAGGACAGTGGCATTGGTCTTGCAAACCTTTACAGCCGGATGCAGATCCTCTATAACCGAGAAACAAAGTTTGTGATCAATACAGAAGAGGGTAAATACACCAGTATTTCCCTGACTCTTCCCATTTCCCGGGATCACTCCCAGGACATTTTCCACGAAAGGAGCTCCCATGTACCGTTCTCTGATCATTGATGATGAAAAACCTGTCCAGATCGCCATTTCCAGGCTTGGCCGTTTCGCCTATTACGGCATTGAACCGCCACGCTATGCAGTCAATGGCAAAGACGGCCTTGCCGCCATGCGCGAATTTCATCCGGATATCGTTTTTGTCGATATGAGCATGCCTGTCATGGATGGCTGTGCCTTCCTTGAAAAGGCCCATGAAGAATTTCCTGACAGCCAGTACATCGTAGTCAGCGGCTATGACGACTTTTCCTATGCCCAGCATGCCCTCCGCAACGGTGCCTGCGATTATCTTCTGAAGCCCGTAGACGAAGAAAGCCTCAACTGCGCTATTGAGAAGGCAGTCAAGGCCATTGATCCTGATGCAGTGTTCGGCATCTCTGACACTTCTGCCAAGACCGACCACATCACCCCTGATGAAATTGTTACTATTATCAAAGACTACATAGAGAGCAATTACTGTACCAATATCCGCATCTCCATGTTTGCGGAAAAGTACTTTTTTTCTCAGGAATATCTGAACAAGCTGTTTAAAAACAAATATGGCTTTACCATCTATGAGTATGTCCTGAAGCTGCGTATGGAGCGTGCTGCAGAGCTGCTCGCCCAGCCGGATATCAAGATCTCCGATATCGCAGAGCGCCTCGGGTATGCGGATAATCACTACTTCAGCAAAGCATTCCGGAACTACTACCAGCTGACACCGACGGAGTACCGGAAGGGGTTAGGCTGAGCATTATGTATCAATCGTTTTCACTACCAGACTTTTACAGAACTCTTTTTTATCCTTTATATGATTATGATTTTTATCTGCAGCTGCTATACTCCCCAAATGAAAAACACCGATAGAATGTACGAAGCGATTATGTATAGCAGAAGAATATAATGGAGAATAACTCGTCTGTAAAATTCTCCTCAATCTCTGAAACTCTGCCTTATTAATACACTGACAGTCTTCTCACTCATAAAGGCCAGCAGTACATCTATCTCCAGATATGTCCGGAACCTTTCAATCAGATCTGAAACTGTCTTTCCTTTCCGTAATTCAATGGCAGGCTCCTTCTTATCCGTTTCTGTTTCTACAAAGAAATCCGAATAGCGGCACAGCATATGATTCGTATTCTCTCTGGATAAAATAAGAACTGCCTTCTCTCCCTGTTCACCAAGATAATGCACTACTTCAGCACCATACTTTTCCAGCTCTGCATATGTGACAATATTCTGACTGTCATCCCCATTCTTAGATTGTAAAATCTCAATCAGTGCATTCGCTGCCAAGTCTTCAATACCAATATAAAAGCACATTTTATTTCCTCTTTTTCGTTCTATTATACTATATGCATCTGCCTGTATAATAAGACAGATGCACAACTGATTTATGTTCTAATCTTAGTATAAACGAACCTGTATATCAATATGCCCACGCAAAAATTTGTTTTATTTTTTATTTTTAAATTACTGTTTTTGCGTTATATTTTGTATTTCTTTAACATTTTCAGATCTCTCCACTCTTGCCGCTGCCCTCGTCATGCCAAAGTACAGCATACCGTTTTCCCCCAGGATATCATAAAGTTTTCTGTAATCCTCAGAGAGTCTTGCTGCATTCCCCGGCTCAGGCCATCAATACCATTTTTTCTACCAGCACTTATTGCAGGCTTCCAGACCTTCTTTCTTTGCTTCTTCTATCGTAATCTTCTTCGCTTTCTTTGGATTCATCTTGCCACAGTGGTCAATAGAATGATATTTTGATCCGGTCGCTGATTTCCAGCACATTCCACCTGCTGCTGCATTCTGTGATGCTGTTGTGGAAGCTGCTTTCTCTATCGTTTTCGCATCAGACTTTGCAGTTTTACCGGCACTTTCTTTCTTATCATTGGCCACTGCTGTTACCTTCGCATCCGCTACCGGCTTCCGTCCTTCTGCCTTGCCATAATTCACATAATGATCATACAGCGCTGTTTCATCGCTTCCGACAGCATCTTTCACATCCGGATAAGTCTCTGCATAAAACTCTGCATCAAAAACTGTTCCATCTGGCATGGTCTTCGGTGCCGCCTGCATATCCATCGTAGTAAACAGGAATACAAAGCTCATAACAAGACCTGCTAAAACTATATGTTTCTTCATACGTAATTCCCCCTTTTTGTAAGTGTATGAATTATTTTTAATGCATTCCAATTATATCATGTATTAAAAACATTGTCATCATTCAATTATTTTTCTTGTCTACATTCACCAACCGATTCTCCATTCGTATCTTTCTTCAATTGATAATCATCACTTTTGATTATTATATTTAAATCAAAAATTTTAAACTCATCCGCTTCTTTTTGTTGTTTATTATTACCGCACAGCACACCACTATCTATTCTTTTATAGATATACCATTTTCTCGTTTTCGTTAACAGCACAAACTTCGCATCTAAAGGTTTTTTATCCATAATACCCAAAACAATTACCACAACCTCTACCAATGAACAAATAGTAACGCTACCCCAAACAGATATATCTGCATTACTGACTAACCTAACCACTATTGGGAAAAATACCATAATTACAGCCATATATGTTTGATCTTTATGCTTTTCTAAAAATGCTTTTTTATTTTCTTTTTTACCAAATCTGCAATATAGCTTTATTACACAATATATGCACAAATAAATAACAAGCATCGTAAAACATGTAATTAAAAATATTAGTTCTGATGAGAAATAGAAGTTTATAAATTCTGATACTCCAAACACAATAATATATGCCAGACCTGTTCTTCTATACAGATCCTTTTTTTTCATTAATATAACTTCTATATCAGACGCAAAAAATGGTCCTATACACTTGGCAAATAATGTAATCAATAAAATACAAACCATTATCATTTCTGGTGCATCATTAAAATCAAGATTATTACATATTTTATCTATAATTACTTCTGATTCCATCATTCTACTTTTCTCCTCTTCTGTTTATCTTATCCTTTATTAAACTATATGGCATATTGCGCATACTAACTGATTTATAAATCTCTCACATTCTATAACATCTTCTAATTGAATATCTTCATAGCTGCCTGAAAAGCTGTTCCAATCAGATTCATGTGCTATCTTGTTTCTCCTATTTACAATTATCGATAAGGTGTTCTTCACATCCTCTGGCAACATATGCATTTCATTACTTACCCTTGTCCATATCTTGCAGATGCCAATAAGTGAAAATGCATATTCTACGCTCCTAGGTGATTGAAATGAATCCTTATTCAACCTTTTTTTCAAATAGCAGTATAGCTTTCTCCTCTGCCCGGCTACATCTAGACCCCTCATTTCATATACTAACTTTAACGGAATATCTAATTGGATACCCATTTGTTGCTCATTTGAAAAATATGTATCAATTATCTTTTTAATTACCAAGGAATGCATAAACGTATCAAATGCACTTATAATTAATACAATTTGTGAACGTAATATTATTGTTGCATTAAGATTTTTTGCATTCGATTCCAAAAACTTATATATAGAAGCAGCATTATTAATTGACACTATGCTCTTTTCATAATTTCCTTTTATATCATTCATCTACTAATTCTATTATCCTTTCCGCTAGAGCTTTATATAAGCGTCTAAACCATCTCAGGGTTCTTTCCTGTCCACTTGTTGCATTATCTAAATGTATGTCAAACACTGGAATTGATTTTTCATTCGATATTGCAATCAATTTATTAAAATTTGATATTTGTGCTAGACAATAATTATCTCTATAATTAACATGATCATTTTCAAACTTCATTTTCATATTGGTGTATGCATTATTATATTGTTCACGTTTCATCATCATTCCTATTGACCCCAATGCTGGTATCAAAGTCTGAACAATTTCATCCGATATTCTATCCATAAATCCTTGAAAAGATCTTTGAGGAGAACAATGGCTTAAGTTAAAATCATTTATTGTGTACCCCAAAAATTTGGGTGTATTTTGAGGTATTATATAGGATGCATCAGCAAAAGCATTTCTAGCCTCTTTGGCCCATCTCTCCCAATTTGGTAATACTCTCGCCAATGATCTAATTGCCATAATTGAAAAGAAATCAGGTGATGTCGGTACCAGAAAGTAATCTGATGAAAGCAATACGTCCTGATTTATAGCACTTAAGCTTGGGTTCATATCAAACAGCACAAAATCAATTTCATATTGTTGAGCCGTTTTTTCTATTAAATAATTTATTGCACCTGGCAAATTTTCCATAGAACCCAATGCATTGGATAATTGCATTGCTATTCCTAACTGCACTTCATTTTCTGTAAAATCTAAATTTCCTGGCAATAAATATAAATTTTTTTCCACTAAGTAACAATCCGCCGCTTCTATTAAACGTGGTTGTGACTTATATGCCGGAAGAAGACAACCATATATATTATTGGGATTTCCCTGTTCACAATACGTCTCATATTGTTCATATCCCATTGAGTAAAGTGTTAAATTGCATTGAGAATCTGTATCAACCAATAAAACTCTTTTTCCTTCTCTCGCAAGTGCACATCCCATATTAAATGTTGTTGTTGTCTTAGCTACACCACCCTTGTGATTAAATATAGCAATTTTCTTCATCAAATCCCTCCTATACCATGTTTCTATTTTCACATTCTATATTATATCATATATATTATTTTATCAATCTTTTTTTTAATACCATACCATTATATCATTTTTTATACAATACATTAAAATAATATTATTGTGAACTTCCTCAATAATTAACTCTCGTTTCTTAACAACGGTGTTACACACCCCCGGAAACGTTGATTTGTAAACGATCCATGGAGCGTTTACTTACTGGGAAGAAGAGAAAGCCGAATTAATGCCTCTTCCCTCTGTACCTTACGAGTACATGGAGAGGAAAGAGGCAAAGGTATCAAGCGACTTCCACGTACGCTTTGACAATGCTTATTATAGCGTAGATAAGGCTTATAAGCATCCGAAAGTTTCTATCAAAGCATCAACTGCTGTTGTAAAAATTTATTCCCAGAAAGGCATTTTAATTGGTGAACATCAACGCGCTACACGTAAGGGGCAGTGATATACCAACACAGAACATCTTCCTAAAGATTATAATGATTACCGTGAATGGAATGCAGAGTATAATGGTCTCATAAATTAAGACACTTTTTCGAACAGTTTTTAATGAATCTGATATACTTAAATCAGTACGAAAGAAAGGATTCACAAACATGTCCAGACAAAGAAGAAATTTCAGTGCCAAATTTAAATCAGACCTTGTAATCGAACTGCTTAAGGGGGAAAAGATCTTAATACCCTTGCAGTTGAAAATAATATCCAGCCCAATCTTCTCCGCAATTGGAAAAAAGAATTTCTCAGCAATGCCTCTGTTGTATTCGATGGCAAGCGAGAAGATAACATCAAAGAAAAGCTTGCCGAAGAACGCAAGGAAAAAGCAAAGTATGCCAAAAAGGTTGGTCAGTTAACCATGCAGGTTGACTGGCTCAAAAAAAATCTGAAGAAATTTGTGGACCTGACTACGAGAGTAAGTTTAGTCCAAAACCTTTTGACGACTAAAGAAATACCAGCTTCTGTTGGTGCTAAGCAGCTGCTTGATATCAATCGCACAAGCATTTATTATAAAGGTATTCCTGTATCTGAAGTAGAACTGGCTTGTAAATAAATCATCGATCATCTCCATACAGATAATCGTAAATGCACCATAGCAAGTACCTTGACAACTTTAAGCCACTTTCGTGGCCTGCTGTAAATTTTATTTTCGAATGTTTTCCGGCAGAGTTGGTGACCAAGGGAGCAGCTCTTCCAAAAAGCTGCGGTCTGTGTCTTCCATGTGTTCTGGGATCACGGTCAGCAAATGTTCAAAGTACTCATAGGGTTTTAAGTTGTTTGCCTTTGCTGTTTCTGCAATACTGTAGATCACAGCAGATGTCTTGGCTCCGTTTATGGTATCAATGACTTCCCAGTTCTTCTTTCCGATGCAGAAGCCACGGATGGCACGTTCCGAAGCATTATTATCCATCGGAACGTCTCCATCATCCAGAAATACCCGGAGGTATTTTTCCTGATTCAGAAGGTAGATAAAGGCTGCTTGCAGTTTCCCTTTTACCACGATCTGTTCTTTTTTCTGTTTCAGGTACGCAAACAAAGCATCTACTAGGGGCCGGATGACCACCTGACGCTGCGCAAGTCTTTCTTCGGAAGAGAGCTCTTTCAGTTTACCTTCTTCCCGGTAGATTGCCTGGATCTGCTTCATTACCAGAAAGGCAACGGATTCCTTTTTCCCTTCGGCCGGTATGGTGGCAAGGGCTTCCTCGAACTTCCGGCGTCCATGCACCCAGCAGCCTGCGATCGTCAGGTCTTCCTTCTCCTTTTCCAGCGTGTGGTAGACCTGATAGCCATCCGTGACACAGATCCCGGAAAAATCCTTCAGGAACTCCCGGGGATGGGAAGCATTTCTAGTCCGCTGATACTCATATAGGACGATCTGTCTGTCCGGATACATATATCCGGAACGGTAGACCCACATATAACTTTTGGATCCTGCAGGACGGCCGTCACGGTTTACGAGCACTGGTGTCTCATCTGCCTGGATGACATGGTAATCATACAACTTCCGGTGGAGATAGTCATAGAGAACGGAAAGGTATTCCTCTCCGAGACGGATCATCCAGTTTGCCATGTTCTGTCTGGTGATGACCAGCTCATAGCGTTTGAATTCCTGCTCCAGGCGGTACAGCGAAATGGCATTGACATATTTGCCGTTTATAATGGCTGCCGCAAGTGTCGGGGAAACAGCACTGCCATGAAGCAGCCCTCTGGGATGCTCTGCCTTTACCACATGTCCATCCTTTTTGTTGGCATAGACACCGATGTGATATTCTTCCACCTCTACTTTGGCAGGAACGAAGCGGTATCTCCGGGATATGGCATCTGGAAGCTGTTTCCAGCCATTTTTGCCAAACTCTGCAGTGAGTTCTTCCTCTGTCATGTAGTGGTCGATCCGGTGTGTAGGAAGACCGGAAAGATCCTGTTCTTTTTTGCCTTTTTTCTTTACCGGACGTGGAGCAGACTTCTCCAGATGTTCCGGTTCCGGGGTATCCAGGTCACAGACGGCCTCTGCCTCATTAAAGAAGACGATAGTTCCATCCACCTCCATGAAGCTGATCTGGCTGGCATCCGTCATCTTTTCGGAAGAACGTCCAAAGCGGTTTCTGTTTGCCAGGATCATCTGTTCCATCATGAGCTGCATCTTTTCATTGAGGGAAGCGACCTCGGCGGTCAGTGTCTGAAGCTGCTCCTGCTGGTTCAGAAACATCTGGATCAGAAGGGACTTGTCAACGGTATTCAGTTGTTCTTCCGTGTATCTGACTGCCATAGCTGAACTCCTTTTCTTACTGAGCCCATTATAGCAGATATGATACATTTCCACCAGCTGGCGGCTGTTTTCCGTTCGTCATTATGACGGTGGATAACAGTACTGAAAACCTGGGATATCACTGCTTTTTTCAGATTTTCAGTACTGTTGTCCACAAATGCCCTGCCATTCCGGCCGTATGGGTGGCAGGACAGAACCGTTGTGGATAAACAACGGACAGTAATCCCCGAGAGACAAAACTGTCCACAAAAAAATTCTGCGAAATGCACAAAACTTAGAAGAGCTTCTTTGGATCCTGAATCTGGTCTATGGGGTGTTTGGCTATGATTTCCAGTCCCTGCATGAGCATCGCATACTGCTCAGAAGTAATTGCCAGCGCTTCCTCGCTGTTTCGTGGCCAGCTGAAAGCACCGGTATCCAGCCGTTTGTATAATAACAGAAAACCATCCCCTTCCCAAAGGAGACCTTTGATACGGTCACTCCTCTTGCCGCAGAACAGAAACAGGGTATTTCTGTCATAAGGATCCAGATGAAAACGGAAGCGTATGATATTTGCCAGTCCTTCCATGCCTCTGCGCAGATCCGTGTATCCGGTGGCAAGATATATTTTCTAAAATCCAGAAGCATCATTAAGCATGGCTGGCTGCTCCTATCAGGTTTCTGAGAAACTCCGCTGAAGCGTCATTATAGATATCTATGGTGATTCCGCTTTCTGTATGAAGTGCTGCAGCCACAGGGGAATGTGTAGGAGATACGTTAGCCGGTATCCTTTCTGTAGGTGCTGTGAGTTCCACGAAGGAAGGAGATGGATCACAAAGTTCCAGACATGCCTCCCTGACTCGACGCAGACGATAGTAATAATTCGCCTTTGTGATGCCATGTTCCTGGCACCAGGCATCGACTTTCATATCAGAGGGACGATTCTGGCAGTCCCTGATCTGGTCAGCCCACTTCTGTAGGCGGATCTGTTCTGCAACTAAACTGGTTTGAGTGTTCATAGTCTAACCTCCTGACCCTGGTCAAAAAAGTTGAGTGCTGAACTTTTTTGACTGTGTGTAGTGTGAGACTATTATGGCAGATAGGTGAGGCTATTGACAGGTACTTGCTATGGAGCATTTACGTTCTCTGTCAGCAGCTTAGTGGCAAAACTTCTCATTTTATTTTGTGCTAAATCTTGACACAGGACCATCTTTACCTTTTTATCGCAGAAGCACCTGTGTCTCTCTCTAATATCTCAGCAAGCATTTTATGGTTTACTCTTGATACAATACCAAGCTTGATATCTTTAATCAGGCAGTTATATTTCTTAGCACCTGTATCAAAACCAATAAATTCATACTCTGTTCCAAGATGTTCAAACCGTCTCTTATAGTCACAGGGTCTGAATCCATATCTGTAACAGTCCATAGAAAAGTTGATTTCATCAGCGTTGATTCCCTCTTCATTCTTCTGGAAGGTCAGCTTCATATCAAACTCAACAGGTCCATAGGTAATCCGTGACCCTTTTAGCTTTATCTTATATTTCTCACAAAGCTCAGCCGTTACTCTCTTTAAATCTTTTTCAAAAGCGTTAAATTCACTATCTGTAAAATTCATTTCCGATTCCTCATTTAATCGTTTTCATTTTTATCTTTTATAAATCCTCTTGGTGAAGCAGATACTGTAGCTTCCAATCGTGTCTTTCAGATCACACTTCACCCCGGTATCCAGAAATCTCTCAAATTCCTCCATTCTTACCTCCGGCACAATATACACGGCACCATCCTGATCTGCAATTCCATCCTCCGGATACCCGTCTGCATTTGTCAGCCATTTACAGATATCCATAGTTTCAAAAGAATTGATTGCATACACATTTACCTTTCCATTCGATAATGCTGTCATTTTGTTTGCATTCTCAAACGTGGAATATGCCATTTCGTATCCATTTTCTTCCAGGTAATTTACAACCTCCAACGCATCTGATGCTGTCGGTTCCTCCGCTTTCAGAATTGGCTGATAAACTGTATGTATATTAATTCCGATCACGATACCGGCAGCTGTAAGCGTTATTACAGTCAGCGCTCTCCATGCAGATATACCCACCGTCATTCCTTTTCTCAAATATTCACAACTGAGAATTACTGCAAATGCCATAGAGAAAATCCACATAAAATAATATCTTTCAGAGCTTTCTACTGTTGTAAAGGCTACTATAAGAGCTGTTACAACCGGTGATGCCGCTGTAACCAGAAAACACCATTCAAGGCTGCTAAGCTCCTGCCATTTCAGCATATGTATCAGTAGTACAATTACCCATATCACTACATTCAGAACCAATAAGCCAAGACATATATTCCTCACTGGATCCCCTTCACTGAATCCAACCGCTTTCCATGTATCTGGCAGAACCACCTGAATCAGCTTTGAGAAACCATTCCGGATATTTCTTGATATTTCCTGACCTGAAGAAAAAGGCATTTTGGTTCCAAGAAAGCTGAGTACCAGTAATCCGCTTATCCACAGAAATGGTATTTTTTCATGCTGTTCTCTTTGAATGATTCCTTTCCCAAGACACTTTCTCCGGCAAATCTTCTCATACAGAATTCTTATCACTTCTATTCCAAACAAGGGTCCAAATGTGATCAGAATTCCTCTGGTTCCCTGCATTCCGAGCAGGAAAGCAAGTATCAGTCCAATTATACACTTCCCATACATCTTCCTGCGAAGACTTTTACTCTTTTTCCATTCTTTCTGAAGCAAAGAGCTGTAGCAATTCAGAATAAAAAAGAAGGCTATCACATGAATGGCGTAATATCCAGCAAATACATAAAGAAGCTCCAGGATTATTATATTTCCGGCAAATCCAAGACAGAATAAGCACATAAGCAGGCAGCTGATCCTACTACTGCCTGCTTTCTTCATGAAAAACCATATAGCTAATACAATACCTATTGTCATCGTACAACAGGCAAGTCCCATGGAAAGATCCATATTTCCTGTCAATCCGTAAAACAGTGCCGCAGCCTGCGGTGTTGCTATGATCCTGGTTTCAGTAGAGGGGTACCATGCTGCCGGAATAATCTCTTTGCTATCCCAGATTAACCTCCCAAGAACTGCCTCTGCACCAATATCAGAGTTCATCTTGTAATTATAGTGAAAAAGGTTAGTCATAATTACACAGAGCAACAACATCAGTATAAATATGATACCTGTTACAGAAATAACTCTTTTTACCCTGCTTTGCATACTACCCCACACTCTTTTCCGCTATACCAATGCTGCTTTGACCCTTTTTCTTTGCAAACACCTGCCATGTCAAAAGGATCCACGCAGCTAAATAAACCACTGCCTGCCATTCAGAAACTTCTGCACCATTAAAAAGATAGTATTTATATCTTAAAATACTGGATATAATTTCTATAACAAATACCAGCGTATATTGCTTATCCATAAATACCAGCAGAAGTAATAAAATATCGATCAAATAACTATATCTTTCATGCATCGCCAGCAAAAACAGGATACAGCTCCATGCCATCCATACGGCTGCAGATAGAAATTTCGTGGGACTCTGTAAATCCATCTTTATATACAGCATATGGCATACTGCAGCTCCCAGTACTGCTATTGTAGTAAAAATCGCTGCCTTTTTCAGCATATCATAATCGTCCCCTATCAGTATCCAGAAACTGGGAAAATTAAGCCACATATATCCATGGGCTTCTGTCTGCTGAAAATAAACCTTAATCGGATCCAGCCAGTGTCTTCCCATAATAACTGCAGGCAGACACATCAAATACCACATTCCAAAGCTTTCTATAAAATATAAAATTGTAAATTTTTTTCTCAACAAATAATATGCTATAAGAAAGGGAAAAATAAATATAGTCTGCAGCTTAAAAGCAAATGCTGCCCCAAGAAGCAAAAATGAAGCACTCCATTTTTCGCGATATAAGCACCAAAGCGACATTACGATAAAAAAGCAATAAATAGAATCACACTGTGCCCACACTGCCGAATCTAGGATAGTAGTTGGAATGAACAGTACCCCGGTATACACTCCTGCAAATAACTCAACAGACCGGCTTTTTTTCAACGTACAAACCAGAATCCCGCAACCTGCTGCCATTAAATAATCGAATATAATAGAAAGACCTTTATATAAATAAAGCTCCTTAAACGGTAAATATGTCAGCAACGCAATCAATATCTGATAAGGAATATTATAGTTTCCTACCTGATGTTCCAGTGCCCTTATCCCACCATCTGCCTTTATTTCCACAAACCACGTAAGCAGATCTGCATTAAAATCACCCGATTCGTATCTTCTCACATAAAAGCAGATCATAAGCCGGATTAACGTAACTGCACCTATACAGATCCAACCAATATTTTTTTCTATAAAGTTAATGATCTTCTTCTCTATTTTTTGCATTTCTACAGATCTCTACATCTTTCATAAAAGCTTCTTTATTCTCTCTTGCACTTTCCTTTGGTCTTCCAAGATCTGCCCTGGAATCCAACGAAACAAGTACCTCTATCATGACCGGTCCCCGTTTTGGGACAGTCTCCCGAAGTGCATCATGAAGCTGATCCAGATTCTTCACCTGTCTCGTCCACGTATAACCTGCATCCTTTGCAAGCTGGCTGAAATCTGTCTTCTGGCATCCGGTAGGCATAGCTCCCACTGACTCATGTGCCTGATTGTTAATTATAATATGCAGATAATTCTCCGGAGCCTGGGATGCTATAAAAGCAAGTGCTCCCAAGTGCATCAGGGCAGCCCCATCTCCATCCACACAGATGACTCTTCTGTCTGTTCTTTTCTTAGCCAGCCCAAGAGCAATCATAGAAGCATGTCCCATTCCCCCAACTGTCATAAAAATATTATCATGGTTTCCATAAATTGAATTACTCTGCTCATACAATTCCCTAGAAATTTTACCAGTAGTAGAAACAATCAGATCATCTTTTTGTGTATCTTTTAAAATTGCTGCAAGGGCTTCTTCCCTGTTCAGTTCGTTTCCATTCTTCCATGTAAAGGGAACATCTTTATCAAAGATTCCCTTTTTAACAATAATGGCATATTGATCTCCATTAGCTAGTACTTCTGCAGCTTTCTCCAAAATTTCTTCTATTTCTTCCCATGTAGTTTCCTTATCAATCACACTGTAAGGAATCGTAAGCACATCAAATAACTCACATGTAATCTTTCCCTGAAATACATGCTGCGGTTCATCCTTTACCCCTGGCTCTCCCCTCCAGCCAACAATAAAAAGTATCGGTACCCCATATACATCTCTGTTTGCCAGAGACGCGATAGGATTCACCGTATTTCCAATTCCGGAATTCTGCATATATACACAGGCCGGTTTACCATCAGCAAGATAACTTCCTATAGCAAGTCCAACCGCTGCCCCTTCATTTACCGGCACATAATGCTTCAGATTTCCCTGATAATTCTGAAGGCCATCGCAAAACTGCTTTAAAGTGGAATCCGGTACCCCTGTAATTGTATCAATTCCCATTTCTTCCAATGCTTTTAACAATCTATCTGCTTTCATTGATCTTCTCAAGCTCCTCTACAGTATCTATCTCAACTAACTGACCTTCTTGAACCGGTTCTATTGTCAGATCCAGTTTATCAAGGTTTTGATTCACAACATCATCCCAAAACAGTTCAGAGGATTCTTCCTTTTCATAAGCCTTCATTATTTCTTCATTCAGGATCTTTGCATCCTTCTGCTTAAAGTAAGCAATTCCAACCATATTATAGGTATCTGTTCCACCTTTTCCAATACGACTGATCCTGGCATTCTCCAAATCAAATACCCAATCATCGGAATATCCCTTCTTCATTCTTCCATAATAGCAGGAATGCCCCAGATCCTTTAGAAAAATACTCTCATCTGCAACAAACAGATCTGATTCGCAGATAAAGGTATCAGTCCTTCCCAAAATCTCCCTTGCAGCATATATGGAAGAAATATTATTCTTTGTCAGATAATCCGGGTTTTTCAAAACATGTACATTTTGATACTTGTCACAGAGCCTCTCAAACTGTTCTCCGAGATATCCCGTTACAATATAGATTTCTCTGACGCCTCTCTTCCGTAAACCATGGATCACTGTCTCGATCATAGGGATGCCATGAACCGGAATCAATGGTTTTGGAGTATACTCTGTCAAAGGTCTCATACGGCTTCCAAGTCCTGCTGCCATTAAAATAGCTGTTTCTTCTGTCTGTTTCTGTTCCATTCTGCACTCCTGCCCACACTATAAGTCACTACCGTTGTTACAAGTCAAAGTTCATCAATCAGTCTGATAATATCCTTAAACGGCATCAACCTGGAATCTACTTCCAATGCCCTGTGATTCTTCAGAATTTCCTCTGCTGTACTTTGCATAGCAGGAAACGCACTTCTTGTCAGCTGATTGGCATATATGACAATATTAATCCCTGCCGCAGCCAGTTCTTCCTCCGTAATACTGTTATAGGATGTCGGAACTACTACAATAGGTGTTGTCCGGTCTTTCTCCCGGAATTTACTACAGAACTCCAGGATCTCATCCGGTGATTTCTTACGGGAATGGATCATGATTCCATCTGCCCCTGCTCCAACATAAGCAAATGCTCTTACCAGTGCATCTTCCATCCCTCTTTCCAGAATCAGACTTTCTATACGGGCAATGATCATAAATTCTTCTGTACGAAGCGCCTGCTTTCCTGCATGAATCTTTTCACAGAAATTTTCTATTGTATCCTGAGTCTGCTTCACTTCTGTTCCAAATAATGAATTCTTTTTAAGCCCCGTCTTATCCTCTATAATAACTGCAGAAACACCCATTCGTTCCAATGTTCTTACGTTATATACAAAATGCTCTACCAATCCGCCAGTATCACCATCCAGAATAATCGGTTTAGTTGTCACATCCATTACGTCATCAATCGTCCTGATCCTTGATGACATATCTACCAGTTCAATATCCGGTTTCCCTTTAGCAGTAGAATCACAGAGAGAAGAAATCCACATAGCATCAAACTGATCCAGCTTTCCATTACTCTCTACTACTGTTTTCTCCGCGATCAGTCCAGTAAGACCGGAGTGAACCTCAAGTGCCTTCACGATAGGCCGCATCTGGATCAACTGACGCAGTCTCTTACGCCGGAATTCAGGCATTGCCAGCTTTTCCTTCATCAGATCATCAATTCGTTTTACTGTATCATTATATGTATAAGGAACCTCTATCAGCTCCCCTCCAAGCCGTTCAAGAATGCCTACAACATTTTCACGGATAGCTGCTTCCGGTCCCTCCATCCAGTTATCGCCATGCACTACATAATCCGGCTTTACTTCCTGAAGTACCTTATCATACATGATCTCATTCTGGATGATCACTTCTTTTACAAGTCCGGTTCCTTTCACTATTTCCATACGCTGTTCCAGAGAGATCGTCGGAAAACGGTTATAGCTGACCATCGCCTCATCAGACAGCACCCCTACCGTTACTTCTCCAAGTTCTGCAGCCCTTCTCAGAATATTCAAATGACCTTCATGGATAACATCCGTACAAAAACAGGTATATACTTTCTTCATTTAACTTCCCCTTTCCATCCTGATCAGTATTTCACAGGTATCGATACCCCATATTCATTCAATCCCTGTCTGAACACCTCAAAAAATGCCGTAATATCTGCTTCATCAATAGCTCCCAGGGCGCACAGACGGAACATTCCCTTCTTCTCTACCTTCCCCGGGTAAATGGTAAATCCCCGTTCATAACAATAGTCATGTATCTTTTCAAAATTCCAGTTCTTATCCTTCGGATAAAGTGCTGCTGCTACCAGTCCTGATTCTTCCTGTTCAGAAATATAAATCTGAAATCCCAGTTCCGTCAGTCCCTTCCTGATCGTCCGGAATACTCTTTGGTGACGATCCCATTTTGCTGTTTCTCCTTCAGCAAAATACTCCTTCAGTGCCTGCCTTGCTGCATAAATCACCTGCACAGGAGGTGTAAAATGCATTTCACCATGCTCCCTTGCATAGGCATACTGCATATACAGATTGCAGTAATAGGATCGTTTTGGATATTCTGCTGAGGCTTCTATCGCAGACTTCCGGCCGATCACATAAGACAGCCCTGTCATAGCCATAATCCCCTTTTGTGCAGAGGCCATACAGAAATCAATATTATCTTCAAGCACATTAATCGGACGCATTGCATATGTGGAAGTAGTGTCAACCACAAATATTGCATGATATTTATGAACCAGTGCTCCTATTTCTCTGATCGGATTTAAAAGCCCCGTTCCCGTTTCATGATGTGTAATATATACTACAGCAATATCCGGATTTTCCTGTAAAGTCTCTTCAATTACCTGAAGATCGGGCTGATGATTTAACGGCTGTTTCAAATTAATACGGGGCAATCCATAGTATTCACAGATCTCTGCACCTCTGCTGCTGTATGCTCCATTATTAATGATCAGGATCTTCTTACCGTCTGGAAGCAGGGAGTTCAGGCAAATATCCATATTAATAGTTCCTGAACCACAAAATAACACAGCTGCATATTCTTCAGGATCCGCATGGACAATTTTCAACAGTCCCTCTTCTACCTCCCTCATAATCCCGACAAACTCTTTTTCTCTTGGGCAGATATCCGGTACAACCTGTGCCATCTTTACCGTATCAGTCGTTGTTGCCGGCCCCGGATTTAACAGTACATTCCTTTTTACCATTATTTGTGCTCCTTTTTCTTTGTACGCTCCACCAGCTGTTCAATCAGGTACTGCGCACCCACCTTGCCGCTTTCCATCGGATGATAAATATATTGATTTTTCAGTTCCCGAATTGCTTCCGGTGCAAACTGTTCATTAAATAATAATCTCTCAACAGCAGGCACTATCTCCGTCAAAATTTTCTGTGGATCTATAGAAATACCCACCTTATCACGGAGTTCAATGTCAATAGGCACTGTAGTCAGCTCTTTATATTCCTCATTTACAACCTTCATGGGTGTATTGATAAACAACACCGGCTTCAACGTGGAAAAAGCGTATTCGAAGGCAATACTTGACCAGTCTGTTACCAGCAGATCTGCCATATATACTGTCTTATTGGATGAGAAATCCTTCTGAAATTCCACTCCATATTCCTTATATTTTTCTGCCAGGGCATCAATTCTTGCTTCAAAATGTCTGACATACTGTGGATGTGGTCTGACTGTAACGTGATACGCTGTCTTCACCAGCTCATCTAACATCTGTTCTATACAGGAATCCAGAATATTATCCTTCTGCCATGATGGTGCGATCAGCACTGTTTTCCTCTGGTTCTTTTCTATACCGGCTTTTTCTTCTTCCTCTTTCTTCATTTCCTCATAGGCGGTCGTCATATTGTCAATAACACCGGATCCCCACTCTACCAGCTTCTTATGTGGCAATTCAAATTTCTGTTCACGTTCAGCAATTTCAGCCTTATTTTTCGGTCCGGAGGTAAAAACAGTATCAAAATGATCCAGCGCATTCTTATGGAATGTCAGATTGGAGCTGTTTACGTCATGTGGTACATATACATATTCGATATTCTTTTTCACATAGGAACGTTTCAGCTGATAGTTCTCCAGATCCGGTGTTGTCATCACCATAATATCTGTTTCCATTTTCATCATCAGTACAATCATACGGTTATCACTGATATAATAGGGTTTAAACTGATCACTTTCCATTTCAAAGACTTCATCCAGAGGATCGCTGGTGATATAATGTACTACAACATTGGTTCTGCGAATGATCTCCTCAATAATATTCTTATAATATTTATAGAATCCGTTCTTCTCAGAATAAAATACAATCTTTTTGCTGGAAGCATTCAGGAAACGTTTATAATCTTCCTTTTCCTTAGCACGATAAGGACTCTTTCTGTCCTCCTTCTTCTTCGGTGCCATGAACTCTTTGGCCTTCTGCAATTCTTCCTTGCTCTTCTCCAGAGCCTCATAATCAATATAGTTTTTCGGGTTGATCCAAATATTCAAAAGCACTAGCTGTAACACGGACAGTATATTGCTGTATGTCCAGTAGGTTCCTACTCCCACAGAAACAAAGAATCCCAGATATAAAGATAATGCCACAGAAAAAACCATAGTACCATATCGGTTCAGTACCCCCTGCTCTACCTGTAATACGTTGATCTTATTCTGTACATAACACATAAAAAAAGCAGATAATGCGGCAATCAGCGGTACAACAAATGTAATACCTCCTGTCTGAACCGGAATATCTGTCAGAGGTGTTCCCCTCTTTACTGCTTCTACCACACCCATCAGAAGTGCCAGCTGTACAAAAAGAGGAATCAGATCAGCAAAAGGATTATATCCATACTTTTTGAAGATCTTATACTGTTCCTCAGATATCGCATCCTGATTTCCCAGATAAGATGCCTTAATATGATTGATTTCCGGCTGCATCTTAACCGTTTTAATAGAGTTCTTCTGAACCCAAACTGACAAAGGTAATAAAATTACCTTTGTCAGAAATGTAAATAACAATATAGCAATCCAATAATTATGGCATAATGTGTTGCACAGATCTATCACAAAGACAAGTGCATTTACCACTGCATCTGTTATTGTACCCATTTATTCTTCCCCTTATTTATCCACATCCTTAAATTCGATCGTATCTTCCTCTGTCTCATCCTTCTTCTTACTTTTCTTGAAAAATGCAAAGATTTTATGACGGAAGATGGTAAATGCTGCTCCAAGCGCGATCAGTACGCCTGCCACTGCCTGAATCACATAAGTCACTGCTGACGGATCAATATAGGCCTGTGCATAATTTGTAAATAATGAAAAGAAACATCCAAAGAAATATGCAAATTTTACTACCTGTCCAAAAAACTTTTTCACAATAAATTCTCCTTTTCTTTTGTTTATTTTTACCCTATTCAGTATAATCGGTTTTTCATTCCTCTGCAAGCACAGAATAACATATGCTAAAAATAGGATTCATACATTTCCTTTACTTCCGATGGACCTTCGTCAATCTGTGTGATCAGTGCCAGAATATCTCCTGTATAGGTATACAGGTTATAAATATCCTTACCTTTTTCATCCTTTCCACGAACCCACATGGTTCTCTCTCTGTTCATCCTGTGAAAGATCAAAAGCAGAACGGCCACTGCCATATTTACTGTAATCCATTTCTGCTGCCTGTGCCACAGTAGGAAGTAAATCACAATGGGATACCGGCGCATTCGTTACAGGACTGGACTCATGTGTTTCCCCGGGTCTCTTTGCAAAATATATGATCTGCAGATCTTCCTTTTCGCAGCCGCCATGATCTGCAGTAACAATAATTGTGGCATTATCATATACACCCAGTTCACGCAGCTGATTCAGGTACTCCTCCAGTATAGTCATACAGCCTCTTGCCGTATCTTCTACATTTCCACCCTCACATGCATTACCATTAATATCTGTATTAAATTCATGTGTTCCGATCAAATGCTGCACAATAAAATAATTCGAGTTTTCATCTGCCTGCAACCGCTTTTCCTTCAGCTTTGCATAAAAATCACTGTTTGTCTGCAGGATTCCCTCTCCCAGATCCTCTACAATCAGACTGTATTCGCTGACATTTGTATAAAACGTCTGTTTTAAAAAATCAGGTGCCATACGATAAGCAGACATTTTAACTAATGTTTTTACCAATAGAGGATGATCTACAGATACTTCTCTTGGTTCATTTGTTACATTACTGATCTTATCCCTCAATATGCTGCATCCATTAGAGGATGTCAGCACATTGGCATCTATCGTATAAATATTAGCCTTATAATTCTGATTTTTCAGTCCATTATAAAAATTCCTTGTCGAAGGAGCCTCCCATATATCCCTGCACCACTCTGCAACAGGAATTGTCGTATCTACCTCTTGCCCTGTCAACATATGCGCAAGTGATGGAAATGTACCATAATAGGTACAGTCAGCATTATTGTAATAGGTAAAATCATGAAGCACATCTGCTCCATCCGGATATTTTTCCAGCATCTCCTGCAGGTAAAGACTGCTGAAATAATCGAGTACAAATACAATTACATTATCCTTTGCTGATACTGTATATTGTTCTTCACCTGAAAGTCTGTCATCTCCAAACGGTCTTTTATAAGATTCTTCTGGTGCTGTTATCAGCAGTGAAACCATTGCCACTGCCTGAATTGCCAGCAGAAATGCTGCTCCGTAAGTCAATGTCATTAAGTTAACATTGCAAGAAGGCAGGCTCTAAAGAAATATAGCAGGAAAGTGAATGGCTTTCCTGCTTTTTCTGTATTTATGATACACAAATAAGACAGATTCACATCTGCCTAAAATA
>OJJU01000180.1_pt1 | contig 27956 bp, 19 predicted proteins | sample 1596141 | NCBI WGS metagenome assembly OJJU01 (sample SAMEA4350150, study PRJEB24818) | metagenome | biome: human; feature: gut; material: faeces | place: Denmark | collected 2013-09
TTTATTTTCGGGTGCAAAGATACTGCCTTTTCCCTTTATCTGCAATACCTAAAAATGATGGTTTCGGGAAAATACCTAGATATGGGGATAGGAGAATAATTTTAGGATGGTTATCCTAAAACTTCCGGAATTTGAGGACTTTTAAGACAATTCATCCTAAAACTTTCTTAAATCTTATACTTTTAAGATGATTGAGCCTAAAAAATAGTATCTTTGTACCTAAAATAAAAACATAAAGACTTAATTCGATGAAAGATTTTGCAGCGATAGATTTCGAAACAGCCAACCAGCAGCGTACTAGCGTCTGCTCGGTGGGCATCGTGATAGTGAGGGATGGCGAGATAGCAGACAGTTACTACAGCCTCATCAAGCCCGAGCCGGAGTATTACTCTTATTGGAACACCCGGGTTCACGGCCTGACCCTGGAAGACACGATGAATGCAGATGTCTTCCCGAAAGTCTGGGCAGAGATTGCGCCCAAGATAGAAGGTCTGCCCCTGGTAGCCCACAACGCTCCCTTCGACGAAGGCTGCCTCAAGGCAGTATTCCAGACATATCAGATGGAATATCCCGGCTACGAATTCCATTGCACCTGCCGTGCCTCCCGAAGAAAGCTAGGTTCTCTCCTACCCAACCATCAGCTCCAGACCGTAGCCGCCTATTGCGGTTACGACCTCACCCAGCACCACAATGCCCTGGCTGATGCCGAAGCCTGTGCCTGGATAGCAAGAGAGCTGCTATAAATAATAGTCTATATCTTGCCGATAAAGTATAAAAAAGCATAATTTCGGCAGAATATAATATACTATATTTTGCCGCAATCGCTATTTTTTTGTATTTTTGCACAAAATATCAAATACAAGAAAATAATAGGAAAGGAAGAAAATATGATTGTAGGAAGAAAAGAAGAAATAGCAGAACTTGATAAGCTGTACTATAGCGACCGCCCCGAATTCGTAGCAATATATGGACGTCGTCGTGTAGGAAAGACATTCCTTATCAAACAAGCACTGAAAGATCGCATCACCTTTCAGCATACAGGCGTGTCGCCTGTTGACCAAGATAACGACAGAAACAGACTGAAAACACAACTGGAAAGTTTCTATTATGCCCTTCTCAACCAAGGATTGGAAGGTTATAAGATGCCCAAGTCCTGGATGGAAGCGTTCTTCTTGCTCGAACAGTTGCTACAAGACCAAGACAATGGCGAACGACAAGTCATCTTTATCGACGAACTTCCGTGGATGGATACCCCTCGTTCCGGATTTCTTCCAGCCTTCGAGAACTTCTGGAATGGCTGGTGTAGTGGCAGGGACAATATCATGCTTGTGGTTTGCGGTAGTGCTACTTCCTGGATTCTCAGTAATCTATCAAGAAGCAAAGGAGGACTCTACGGACGCTTGACTGCAGAAATCAAGCTCTCACCCTTCACTCTGAAAGAATGCGAAGAGTATTTCGAGCATGCTAACATCCAAATGAGTCAATACGATATCCTGCAAAGCTATATGGTCTTTGGAGGAATACCTTACTATATGGGGTACTTCCAAAAAGGGTTAAGCTTCGAGCAAAATGTAGATAAGATTCTTTTTGGCAATAGACCTAGACTGAAAGATGAGTTTAACAGGCTTTTTGCTGCAATCTTCAACAATCCGGAAGATAGCAAAAAGGTAGTACGTTTATTGGCAACCCGCCATTCCGGTTTCACTCGTGAAGAAATCAGCCAAGCCACAGGTCTCCCTCTGGGAGGAGGTTTGTCTAACACCCTTGCAGCTTTGGCTGAAAGTGATTTCATCACAAGCTATTCGCCATACGGGATGCCCAAAAGTACAACATACTATAAACTGATAGACAACTTCTGTCTCTTTTGGCAGAAATACGTAGAACCCCATGGAAAGGAAACCGGTTTTGTAAGCGACAACATGACTTCTGATGTATTAAAAGCATGGCATGGAGTGGCCTTCGAAGAAGTTTGCTGGCAACATTTCCTGCAAATCAAGCAGGCTCTTGGAGTTGCTGGCGTAAAAACCTCGATCTCTGCATGGAACGTGAAAGGAACAGAGGAGAAAGAAGGCACCCAAATTGACCTGCTGATCATCAGAAACGACAATGTAGTAAACTTATGCGAGATGAAATTTGCCAGTGCTCCTTATACCATCAGCAAGGAAGAGGAACAGCGCTTGCGCCATCGCATAGAATCCCTAAAAGCAACGCTTTCTCCCAAGCAGTCCATTCATCTCACGATGATTACAACCTACGGAGTGGCGTATGGCAAGCATAGTGGAATAGTTCAAAAGGAAGTTAAAATGGAGGATTTGTTTAAATAAAACAGACGCAGAGTCCTGCTGGCATCATTGCCAGTAGGACTCTACGCTTTTAAAATTATCGAAAATATCCATAAAAGAATACCTTCAAACACCACGAATCACTTATCTTACGAAGAAAAAGTGGCAATATTGCCAAAAAATCTTCGCAGAATTCTTATATTTAAGAAAAAAAGCGTATCTTTGCGAAGAAAAAGTGGCAACATTGCCAAAAAATCTTCGTAAAGAGAAATAATATGCAAATAAAAAGAAACTTCTATTTACAGCAACTCATAGATGGAAAACAGAATGGGTTGATAAAGATTATCACAGGAATTAGACGATGTGGAAAGTCATACTTACTCTTCACACTCTTTCGGCAGCACTTGATAGCGACAGGTGTAGCCGACGATCATATTATCCGAATTGCATTAGATGATATTGAGAATGCCGAATTACGTGACCCTCTTCGCCTCTACAGAAACATCAAGGCAAGTATGATAGATAGCGATTTATATTACATCCTTTTGGATGAAGTGCAGCTAGTACCTCGTTTTGAAGAAGTCTTGAATAGTCTTCTGAGAATAGACAATGCCGATGTGTATGTGACCGGAAGTAATTCTAAATTCTTATCCAGCGACATCATCACAGAATTCAGAGGACGCGGCGATGAAATTCATCTCTATCCCTTATCACTGTCAGAGTATTGCGAAGGAACCGGTCAGACACCTAGGGATGCTTGGAAAGATTATTATACCTATGGTGGGCTTCCTCAAGTATTATCATTAGAAACAGAGAAGAAGAAACTCGATTATCTGACCAATTTGTTTGAAAGTGTTTACTTAATCGATGTTATAGAACGAAACAAGATTAAGAACAGAGCTGAATTTGAGGAACTAGTACGCATTATTGCCTCAGGGATTGGTGCGCCTACGAATCCAGCAAAATTGTCCAACACCTTTAAAAGCGTAAAGAAGGTAAACATCACTTCTGTAACGATAGATCGCTATTTGGGCTATATGCAAGATGCTTTTATCATAGAAAAGGCTATTCGTTATGACATAAAGGGGAAAAAATACATTGGCAGTTTAGCTAAGTACTATTTTTCTGATCTAGGGATAAGAAATGCGCTACTCGGATTGCGCCAACAGGAGGAAACTCACATCATGGAGAATATTCTGTATAATGAGTTGCGACGTCGTGGCTGCAAAGTTGATGTGGGTATGATAGAACAACGCTTTATTGACAAAGATGGTAAATGGCAACGCAAACAGTTAGAGGTTGACTTTGTGGTAAATGAAGGCAGCTTACGATACTATATACAGTCAGCACTAGCTTTACCTGATGAAGAGAAAAGAAAACAGGAAACAGCTTCTCTCCTTAAAATCAATGATACTTTTAAGAAAGTCATAGTTGTGAAGGATGACATTAAACCATGGAGAGACGAAAATGGCATTCTTACCATTGGTTTACTTGATTTTCTGATGGACGAAAATTGCTTAAACCATCTATAGGGAATAAAGCTATAGATAAACACCTGACTACTGATACACCTGTAGCAACAGAAGAGAACACCCAGACTGAGCAGCCAGCTACTGTTCAGGAAACTCCACAGGAGAATACTCAGAAGGAGGCAACTCAGCAGCAGGAGGCTACAGAGACAGAGCAGCTGATAAATGCTGAATAAAAAATTACTAGAGTTCTGTAGAGTTCAATAGAGTTCTATTTGCAGACGAAATATTTAAGAAATTAATAGGGAAAGCATAGAATCCTGCTGGCATCACTGTCAGCAGGATTCTGCGTTTTTTGATACAGAAGCATACACATGGATTTCTATAGAGCAAGCCAAAAGTTTAAATCTATTAAACATTCCCGTTTTTTGTCATTAATGACACTTTTCGGGAATGACTATGATTATAAAAAGAGATTATCATTAAAATCATATCATGACAACAATGACTTTTAAGATGTCAATGGTGCTGTACAGAAACCGATACAGCGCCATCTTATCAGACCATTGAGTAGAGATTCTGCACCTTGTTATGGAGCATAGAAGCATGGAGAAGACCATCTTTCCATTCTTCAGGAATATGGCATATTCCAAATTTAGCACCCAGGATAGCTCCTGCTACTGCTGCATTGGTATCCGCATCTCCGCCTGATAAAACAATCTTCAGGATACCCTCTTTATACGATGTTGCATGCCAATAAGCCCATAGGGCAGCCCCTAAAGTTCTGAGCGTATATCCCATACTCTTTTCATCATCCAGGCACAAAGAATCTAGACCTTCATGATATGCCAAATCAACAAATGGAACGATTCGTTCATCATATTGTTTGACAATGCCAATCACCTCTTCATAATCCAATATTCTGTCTTCAAAGACAAGAGCATGTATGATAGAAGAAACGATAACGCAAGAGCCCACACAGCGTGGATCAAAATGAGTTAACTTACAGATGTTCTCTGCATTATTAGCCACATTGTCCTTCATAAGTCCTACCACCGAAGTTCTCATGACGGCTCCATTAGCTGCAGCTTTTTTCTTTCCCATTTTCCAGATAATCTCCGCAGCCTTCTGAGGATTCGATGTATAGTCGCCAAGAGCCATTACATTATAAGTATGCCGGCCAATTCCCATGCCCCCGTTCATCATCCATTCCTTAAACCTTCTGGCAAGATCAAGAATATCTACCTTTTGACAAGCCACAAAGGAATCCAAGATGCATAGCATCATGTCGGTATCATCAGTCCAGTCGCCCCTTTGCCAACGACGACGATGATCATCCTGCACGATTTGTGAATAGTCCTCTATCCCATTAGGATAGAAACGATCCACCTCTTGCTTGGACATAAACTCCGTGCTCAGTCCCAAAGCATCTCCTACAGCTTGTCCAAAGATGGTACCAAGGAATCTTTCTTTTACAGTTTCATTTTCCATTTTTTATTGTTTATACATTCAACAAATCGTAAAGTCATCCATATCTGGCAATAGTGCTGTACCGATTACACAACTCCACTTTTTTAACGACAACACTTATTCCCTTTTATGCTCCTTCAGATACAACTATATGTTCTGTGGGAACCATGATGCGGCTGAGGAAGCTGCCATCATGTACACTATGATAGGAAGCTGCAAGCTGGCTGGTGATGACTTCCGAAAATGGACAACCTACTTCTTGACTCATATACATGAGTATGATAATGATTATTCGAGAGATTTGGCAAACTTCCTGCCATTGAGGCTAAGAGAGAAGGGAATTCTGTAATCTCCCTCTGAAATTCTTGTAACTTCTTCTAAATTTCTTTGAATATCTCCGAAAATCTTGTAGAATTTTGAAGATTCCTACAAGATTTTCAGAGAATATTGCAAGACGGGGTTAGCCGATGGCTTACATCTTAATTCTTTTTGTACAATCTTGGTGGCACTTTATCTAAAGGTGAAGCCAGATTAGGAGTATTATACATCAAATACAACTGGTGCATTGTACGTGTCATGGCAACATATAACGCTTTCCTTGTTTCTTCATTATTTGCTCCATCAAACATAGGTATGATAACTATATCAAACTGAAGACCTTTTGCACTATGATAGGTCATTACTTTTGGAAGGTTGTTTGTGAAGTGAAGTTCGCCCTGAGCCCTTTTGTCCTGAGCCTCAGTTTTGAATTTGAACTCATAATCAAAGTCTTGTAATTTAAGCTTTTCGCAAACTTCAATTACTTTCTGATTACTTGGGAGTAATACCCCTATACTCATTTCTGGGTTGGAGTTCGAGATTTCAATGATCTTTTTTATTTGTTCATCTACAGTCTCGAAATGAACGAAATGGGGTAACTCTTTCTCCTTGTTTTTATAAACCTTTTCCTCGTATTTCATAACATTTACGCCGACATAGTCTTGTGTAATCTTTGCAACGTTACGTGGAAGTCGGTAATTATTGTATAACCTAAGAGGAACAAGACCTGTCATATCAGCAATTTCATCAATGGACAGAGTCTTTTTGCCAAAATGGTTATAGATTGACTGAGCAGAATCACCAAAGAAGAAATAATGCTTAGCAGCAGCCTCTATGAACTCCTGAATTTCTTCACGTTCAAAATCTTGAATTTCATCAACAATGATATAGTCAGCGGAAGGCATACCAAGATATTTCCAGTAATGATAATGATAGAACTGGTAAGAACTGCAGCTTCTGCCTGTCTTCATAAAACTATTAAGAGAACGTGTAAGGGATATAAGTATCACAGAATTACCCTCATTTGCAATCTGTTCAGCTTTATGCATAGCAATAACAGACTTACCACTACCTGCACAGCCTGTTACCAACATAGACTGATCAATAGTTATATCTATCAAATCAAGTTGGTCATCATCCAGAGAGTCTTCGTCTAAATCCCAGTCATCTACTGCAAGTCGCATACGTTCCCGAAGCTGACATTCTCTTTGTGGTCTATAAACAATAGGAGTTTCAGGAACTAACTCTTCCTCTGTTGCTTGAGATTCAAGTACTTGTGTAGCTGATAGTAAATTCTTCAGTTCTTCTATTTCCTTTTGCTTTTCTGCTAACAGGGATTCTACTTCTGAAGTTCTTTCTTGTGATGCCAAGTTTTGTTGCTCTACTTCTGCCAACTGTTTCTTTACAAGTATCAAAGCTGCTTCCTTCTCATCAATAGTTTTATTGGCGAGCTCTATTTGATTCTTCGCTTGGTTTAACTCTTTTCCTCTTACAGAGTTAAAGGAGAATGACTGCAAACCATTCAGAAATACTATTGTATCTGCAGAAAGTATGGAATTTCCTTTTAGAAAGTCAAAAAAACCAGGAATACAAGTTGCGCAACCTCTTGCTTGCTCTTCTTCCTGCATTGATGAGCCACCTGTATGGCTTCCGAACTCGCTTGCAAAGCTATACCAACGGCACAATTCGGAGCTATAACTTTCAATACTCAGTTTCAATCTTTTCTTTTGTACATCCTCTCTTGCACTATACACATCTGGATGATACATAAAATAAGCACGAGGGAATATTGCAGTAAAGATACTACCTGTTGGCTTTCTTGAGGTAGGTCTTGTATCAAGGTAAAAGAGATTATCCTTACTCTTTTGTATTGATTTTCGACCTTCCACGATGTCTGTAGAAGTGGCATCATTATTTATAATGTCGTAAATAACGAGTTTGCACAATAACTCAATAGCAGGTCGAACGTTTCTAAAGAAAGATGTATAATCCTTCTTGTTGAAACAATCGACTGCTAAGTTGTAGTCGTGCTTGAAACTATTCTTTATCGATTCCATTTGTTATCATTTTAAGCAGGAGTACCAAATCCTGCAATTTGTACTACATAGATATATCCACGTTCACGAGCCGCTTGACACCAATCGTTAGCGAAAGGTCTATATTCGCGATGTTGGGCTATTGCCTTAGCTCTAGCACTTTCATCTGCCTTTAAGGTATCTTCCCATGACCATATACTTACATCACTCACAAAGAATCCACGCAATCGAAGGATATCATTATTTCGCGCATTTCTTGCAATTGTGCTTGCTCCTGATAACCTAGCGACTAAGTCATTACCATGTTGAACATAGTAATTGCCATCAGACTCTCGAACAACCATAACGTCATCGTCTTTTTTAACATTCTGCGCTATTTTGTCATTCATAAAGAATGTATTAGCAAAGACATTTTGCGATAGATAGTATTTATTCATACCTGGTTCACGTTCTGCATATACAATGGTTCCATCGTCCACTGGCAAATAAACTTGATTAGCTTCTTCAATGGCTGCCTCACGTTGTCCTTTGTAAACATGCAGATACTTCTTTGCACGAGTATAAGCAACAAACATCAGACGGCGTTCCTCTTCTATATCTGCTTTATCGTCTAATTGAAGTTCTTGACCTTTGGCATAGGTATGGTGAGGTTTCATCGGCAACGAAATGGAAGATGGTGTGATAAATACAGCATCAAACTCCAGACCTTTAACTTTATGCATAGTTGTCAGAATGACGGTAAGAGTATCATCTTGTAGAATGCGTTGCTCTTTGTAACGGTCGTATATCTTATATACTTGACCACCATCATCCTTTCCTGCAACTTCCAATATATAATTAGCCAAGTCAGAATAGCTATGAATAGATTCGTCAGAACGAATGGATTCCAGATAATTAAGAACAATTGTGTATGCCAAATCTATGTTATAGGCATCCCAAGATGGGTTGTCTTCAATTTTTTTCATTAAGAAATCCTTCATTCCATGAGCTGTTCTATCATCATCAAGCAACAGTTCTGTATCTGGATGTTGATTCAGGAAATGTATCAAATCATACACTTCTCTCTCGCGCCATAACTCGCACGTACTTGCACCTTGAATACGTATTCTTACATCTTCAGGCACTAGTGATCTTATATCAGCATATCCTCGATAGACTTCATTGTTGGTTCTGAAGAACACAGCGACATTTTTTATAATAGCGTACTCATTACCATTAGATTTTGCTATTTCATTTTGTTCCTTTACATTATTTATATATACTAACAGATCACCAGTCCATGATGTGGATGTATCGTTGAATATAGTGTATGGTTCATGCGGCTCATGCGCCATTAGCGTTGCTGCTGAGATAGGCATATTACTATCAGTAGGGACAAACTTAGCAGAACTATCCAAAATCTTTTGATATGAGCGATAGTTTGTGAACATTGTCAGCTGAGTAGGATGAAGCTCTTCATCCAACTTCTTATAATATGCATCAGGATTTAACCATGCAGCATATGTTATAGGGTTATTCACCTGTAGTGCACGACCATTACTATCCTTTGGCAATCTGTCAAATCCGTAGATGCTCTGATTCTTATCACCAATAGTGAAGAACTTTACATCAGGATAAATCTTCTTTATTTCAAGTAACGAAAGTAGTCTGTCCCTGGTTATATCCTGGAACTCATCCACAAGAACGTATTCAATTTGAGGGAATATTCCTCTGAACTCTACAGTGTTATTCTGAAGGAACTGTAAGAACATCTTTTCCCAAAGCTCAGTAGGAACATTATCTAAACGGCTTCCCATGCAGATCTTTGCAAGCGCATGGAAAGTATGAATATGCAAATGATGTCCGATACGACTCATACCCAACTTTGTAAAGAGGTTGTCAAGTCTGTTTTTAAGTTCGACAACAACAGCTCTGTTGTATGCAAGTATCAAAAGGTGGCTCGGCTCAACATGTTCTTTATAGATTAGCTTTGCACATCTCATAGTCAACATGTGAGTCTTACCCGAACCTGGATCTGCCAATACATTTATGGTCTCATTTCTAGGCTGCTCGTATATTTTTATCTGCTCTTCATTTTTCAAATATCCTTTTTCTTTGTCACCATAGAACTTCTTTTCCTCTTCTCGAAGAGCTTCATCTGTCAATTCGGACATAATATCAGAACTTTCAGGGGCATACTCACCTGCCAAAGCGAGATAATCCCGATAGTTACGACACATGAAGTATCTACGTATGAACTCGCCTTGTTGTTCCCTTCCTATCAACGAGAAAATGTGCATTGCAGTAAGACGCACTTTCTTTACTCTTTCCTGTTCGTCAAAGTCTTGTCTGAAATCATACATTTCAGATTCCTTATCAGTTCCCTCATCTATATCAGATACTGTCTTGTCATTGGCAAGAACCTCAATACCCGAGCTTATCAATGGCGTATGTTCAATGTATGCCAACAATCTGAGAACAGTCAAAACCTTCTCGAAATAGCCATACATATTGCCATTGTGATGGAAATCAAGTTCTTGCAATTTTTCTGCCCAGTAAAAAGAACCAGCCTGCTCACACACAAACTTTATCCATTTAAAGCAGTCTTCCTCAAAGAATTTAAGGAAATCCTTCCATTGTTCATTCTTTACTTTCACATGGAAATCAAATTTCTCTTCAACTTGCTTTATATGGAACTCTACTCCTGGTATATAGCGTAGAATCGAGAATATTTGTGGACCGACTCTCGTTATGATATTACGTTTGAATGTTTCCGCAACAGTAACGGCACCCTTTGGAGGATTCAGAATTTCATTCTTCCAAGGCATGTATATTGTAGTCTCAACCTTCTTCCTACGTTTCTTTTCTTCTTTAATTGTTTCATAATAAACATCATCGAAAAGATGCCTGTATATTTCTTCCCGACTCTCTACATCAAATATTTGTGTAACACCTATCTTACAATCATATAACAGATTGCGAACGCCTTCCATGGCTATATGAAGCGCAAAGGTGTTATCATCATGATTAACCATGTATCTTGCTTCACAAAATCTTCTGGTCTTTATCTCACAACGCATCATTTCATTCAATGAGAGTAAATTCAGTGATTGACAGTATAGAATGGCATTCATTATCTGTGGGAACGACATTTTGTACATTTTAAATGCCGCTCTCATATCCGCGATAGAAAACAGTGATGGTTCATCAAGACGTTCTGCGTTCCTTTTTAGGTAATCGTAAACGTTTCGATGACGTTCATCCCTATAATTAACACCAGAAGCATTAGACATAATAGTCATGTCATAATATGCAGAACTCAGATATTTCAGTTTTATGAATCCCATTGTTTCAAGCCAATGGAACGCAAGTCGTGAAGCTGTTGTATCTGTAAAATGATCAGAATCATCATTCTTTGACCACACACCATATGGTACAACCAATGGTTTTGTCTTGACTTCTTCTATAGTCCTAAATCGTTTTATAAATGCCACAATCTTATCCTTGCAGTCTGTTAGGTCAGACCAACTCATCTGACTACGGACAAGCAGATCTTTCAGCTTATGGAAGTCCTCGTCCGATGTAATACACACTGCAGGTAGTTCATTATGAGATAAATAGAACTCAGGTCTTTCAGAAGGATCTTCTTGATAGTCTCGACCTGCACGTCCAACTTCCTGTAAGTAATCTTCAAGTACTGAAGGTGGTGTAAAATGTACAAGATAGTGAATATTTGGAATGTCCATACCCATACCAAATGCTTTTGTCGCACACAAAATATAAATGTGTTCTGACTCTGCAACAGGTACGTCTACACCATTCTCTTTACGAGTTTTCTTGAATCTACAATATTTTTCGTTACGCTCTTCTGCATCAAGACCTGCATGGAAATAGTCTATATGGTCAAAACATTTATGCAAAACGGAATCTTCAGAAGCCTTTTCGCATAAAGCATTCAAAGCTTCGGCTGTTTCGGAACATTGATTATGCGTCCTACAGAATATAAGCATACAGCTTTCTTTGAAATCAATCTTGTTTTCTGTAATGTATTGAGCAATCGCCTGAACTCGTGCATCATCATTATGACCTTGTTTTCTCTTTCCTGAGTTGGCTACAGCAAAGGAAATTCCGATATGGTTACGTATCGGATTATATTCTTCTGCAGATTGTCCTAATCTTGTAATATCTGGAATGAACTTCTTGAAGTCTGCCTCTACCTGAGTTGTTACAGTTGCAGAGAACATCGCTATCATTATGTCAAAAGTTTGTTGCAATTCAACACAACGTACTATTGCATTTCTGTAGTCAGGTCTGAAATCCTGTCCCCATTGTGATACGCAGTGTGCTTCATCAAATACAACATACTCTAATCCACCGTCCATACGAAGACGTTGGTATAGCACATCCATGAAAGATCTAACTCTGAATCGTTCTGGAGTAATATATAGAAGTGCAATCTCACCAGATTGAATACGTCTGTAAATCTGTTGGGTTTCAACAATCATTCTGTCACCACTAAGGTAATCAACATTGCTTACGAATCCTTTTGACTGCAACTCCTCTACTTGATCTTGCATCAGGGCACGCAATGGAGTGACAACCAATGTCAATTTGTGAGACGTAATTGCTCTACACAAAGCCGGACCTTGGAATAGCACGGACTTACCACCACCTGTAGGTATTGAAACCAAACAGTTGCCAGTCTTGGATAGCATGTAATCGACTATTTCTTCCTGACCGTTTCTCCAGCCACTATACCCCCAGTTAGAGAGTATCATCTGCTTCATCTGGTCAGTTCCTAACTGATCAGTTTCAGCAACATTATCCTTAAAATATATAGAAGCACGTTCTAAGATTCGACGGAACTCATCATCATCTTTCCATAATTGGAACTCTACAGCTTTTCCTTTACAAGCCTTCGCTAAACCAGAATAGTCTTCAAAATGAGAATCAGTGATATAGAACTTAGTTTCTGGACTATTTGCCATTGCCAAAGAACAGTAGTGCTCAAATATTGGCCATGATGCAAGAATACACTGTCTGGCAGTAGTGCGCTTGTGTTGTTCATCTGCATCAGAATCAGATGAATCCTCGTAATCGCCTTCAAAAGGTAACGTGTCCCACATGACCATATATCGGTCTATATCCATGTTGTCCCATATATAACAAAAAGGCTTATCTGTTCTGTAACTACCGAGACCTGTCATGAATTGTTCCTTAGAAATAATAATCATTCCATCAGGATGGCTACCGATATGTTCAAGTTTGCGGAAACTATTACCTTCTTCTGGAATGAAATATCCTTTAGAAGTAGCATATTTGAATAGTTCGTCGTATTCGTCCAAGGTATTTACGACATAAACTATTGGAAGACTTCTGTTCTGCTCATGAATCTTATCAACAAGAGCAAATTGATATGCCCAGTAGTTGCTTCTTCTGGTAGTTACAGAATTTACACGTAGTACAGAAGCATCGTATGTATCCCTTAATTGTGTTCTTACCTGTATAATATTCTGTGAATCTGATTTTTCCCCCTCTGTTTCCCAGTATATTGGATTATGCTTTATACCAGTAAAATGAGACAGGAAATGATCTCTATATTTCTGATACTGATAGTTCTGGTAGATGACAAAAGTTCCATTAGGTTGTCTTTCGCACCATACATTTGCAGTCAATGGGTGTTTCTTTATGCCAAGTTTTGTTTGGTCAGCATCAGATATAACGGCAATGTTGGTTGCTGCCATTTGCATAGGTAGTTTGCTACCGACTTCCAACAAATCGGAAAACTTCCATTCACGCTGTTCTTTACATTTATGTACTCTATCTTGTCGTTCAGAACCAATAAAGTAGATGTGTTGATAGTCCTTAGAGCATATTTCCTTTGACTGGAATGCGTCTATATCAATACAGTCAATTCTGCTGTTAGATTTTTCCGCAAATCGTGAGAGTATGCTATTTGTAAAGGTAATTTTATCACTACCTTCATTTTCGATTCTTAAATACTGTGCTAAGTTTGCTATAATAGGAGTTGCAGACACCTTGCAGAATCTGCGCAAAACAGTATTCCACAAATGTGAAGGCATTGGATATTCGTTAAGTTTATCCTCATATATAGCCTGATATTCTATGTCATCCCCAACAGAAGGGAAACGAAGAGGTATAATTTGAGCGATTCGTGGCCACAAATCCTTTGGAGCGATAACCAAGACATTGCTATCTTCGGTTTCCGCAACTATGTTTGAAATCTGAGAATGAACTCTATTAGACAGAGGTCTTAGCTCTTGGAAGAAATGCTTTTCTACATTGCTGGAGTTCTTAAAGTATTCTCTAAACACAGGTTTCTGCAATGTTGCCAATATAGTATTAATTTCTTTCGGAAGGAAATCTTGCAATTCCTGACAAGATTCTTTATCTAGAGACAGCCTATATAGCTGGTTCCAGAAAAGTTCATTTTCTAATTCTGTATCAGCTTTTGCGTTATGTTCTGTCCTAAGAGAGTAGGCGTAGCGGCATGGGTTCAGAAGAATTTCAATCTCTAAAGTGTCCCATATAAAAGATGAGGTAGATATACCTTTTTTATTTAATATCGGTAAATCCCACTGTTTTATGTTGTGTCCAACAACTATAGCTGTCTTAGAAATGGCACGACCTAAGCTAGGAAGCTGATTATTAGAACTAAACTCCCTAACATTGCCTTCTTTTAAGTAAGCAAATTCCGAAATGTTATTTCCATCGGATTCTATATCAAATACTACGTATGGTACTTCGGCTTGGCATCTTTTCCATTTCTGACCGATATAAATTTCATGGAGCTCTGTATCTTTGAGGTGCGTTTCAACAAGTTCCATACAGAAATCCGTAGCCACATCGTCAATGTATTCTATTAATTGTGTCTGTTCGCCTTCTTCTTGAAGTAATATTGCATTAGCAATAGTTTCCATACCAATAAGTATCAGTATAGAATCATCTACCATTAAAGAAGAGTTTGCATATCGAACAAGAAAATCATCAATAAGCTCCTTGTCTTTAAGGAATTGAATTACTTCTGTCCAATCGTCGATATTATCTAGATATTCTTCGTTCGCATTGCAAAGGAATAGCAGAGCCTTAATTATACTTGAAATATTGTCTGCCCCATCATAGAGATCGCAGAATTCGATTCCCAAAGCATTGTATAACAGAATAACAATATCGCCACTTAGCGTAGATAATTCGTCAATAGAATACAACTTCTGTATTCCATTGATTCCAATTGCTGCATAAAACTGGTGAATATCAATATTCCTATAGTTCGAGTTCCTCTCGATATTTTCTTTTATATTGAAATAGTATTCAGATATATCTGTGTCAGCATTAAACAATTCTGCTATTTTATCCCAATCTGTATTATCTTGGGTAAATAGCATCTTGGTTGAAAAAGCTTTGAGGCAAGTATATGCAATAGACGCTTCTTCATTAGGCTCTCGTATGATAGAGTCAATAATCTTCCCTGTTGCTTCGTCAAGATATAACTGCTTTACAATAGATTCCCGATATTCAGCTTTTGTATTCTCTACAAATTCGAATAAGGCATCCTTGAATACATCAGAACTACCAGTGGCACGTTTTGATGCATTGTAAACATGCGAAATGACATTCTCTTGATAATTATGTTCTCGCTTACTATCCCAACCTAATATTTTAGCATATGAACCACGATATTTGAATGCTTGCATGATTGACTCTTTGCCAAATTCCAGTTTTGACAAGTTCTTAGCAGCAAGTCCGCCACGTCGATCTTTTCCCTTTGTAAAGGTAACCCAATGTCCATCGTATGGCGTATATCCACATGCTACACCTGAGGAATGAACAAATATCTCTTTTATTTCCGATTCGATACCACGTGCATTGTTTATTCCTTTGTTGTTTGTTACCAGATAGCCAAATCCTTTGTCATTATCATAGAACTTGATGATGCCAATTAATCTTTGCTCCTGCTTTTTCTTTTGCTCGTTTTTGGGAGGATTATTTTCTTCCTTTACATCAGATTCCACAAGTTTAGATAGTTGAGCCAGATCAGTCATTGGTTCAACCCTTTGTTCGCTTGTCTCAATGGACAGCTTTACCGAGTCCTCTGCTTTTGGTTCTGTAGGAATTATATTTGATTTTGGCTTTGGAGTCCTATATTTTAGGTTGAATGCAAGTATAGGATCAATGGCTTTTAACTCTGCTACGGAAAGCACATAGTTAGAGTCAGCAGGAATAGCAACACCTTTTCCTGCAAGATAAGTTTGAATGCTTTCGACTGTTCCTTTCTTTATCTCAGAAACCTCACCTAATGTGATATTTTTAGAAGTATTTGACATTCTTTGATGGAATTAGCGATGGCAGCAGAATGCGAAGATAGCCTTCTATTCTGCCATTTAGGTTATTTATCTGTGCTGATAAGCTGCCCGCGAATATCAACATTCAAGAGTTCTGTAATCTTTGACAACGTCTGAAATCTGGCTGTGTGGTATTTTTACACCACTTGATTACGGTAACAGTATCTTTGCCTAATTGTTCTGCCAGCCACTTGTTTGTCTGGTTCACATTAGCAAGCACTGCCTTCAATCGATTAATATTTTTTGTATTGTCCATATTTAAATAATTAACGTTAAATGCAAAATTACTAATTTTTGCTGACATAAAAGAAACTATCTGTAACTATCTGCAAAAACAGATAGATTTTTTCCAAATTTTGTACAATAGGGAACAAAAAAGGCAGTAGAAATGAGTCCTACTACCAATATTTAAGACAAAAGTAATATCATCAAAGGATTGTGATAATCTTATCTTGTTTCGCTTTCTCAGCTATCCATGCATCCAGTTCTTCTTTAGTCATATCAGCTATTCGGCGACCATTGATAGTACAATCTTTATGAAGTGTCATGCGCTTAACTCCAAAGGCATCTTTTGCCATGAAGAATCCGTCACTAATGACCTCGCCAGAAACGTAAGTTATATTGTTTGTTACATTGCTTCTCTTTTAGAAGGCGCAGAGCCTCTTCCCTTACTTCCTGAGAGATGCGACGATTGCCTGGAGTTCTGCGCTTTTTGCGGCGGGCATTGGCTTCTGCTGTTTCCCTGTTGTAATGGTTACGACTACCACTATTTCGCTTTAATTCGCGATAAATGGTGGATAAATCTACATTTATTGCCTTGGCAATATTTTTTTGCTCATTTTCTTTTGGAGTAACACATTTATTGTGTACCTTTGCTCCGAAATAATTTGTTTGTACATAGCAATGCAAATATAATTATTTCTGGGGAGACAGCGGTCTCCCCGTTTGTTTTTTGCATTGCTCATTGAATTTCTTGACATAGCTCAATACATGGGGGCTACTCGCCCCAAACCCCTCGGTGTTTTCAGGTATAGATTATTAAGCCTGAAACCCCTCAGATTTTTGCACTTCTATTGAGAACTTGCCTTATAAATTATTAACGAGTCCTGTTGACTATCTCATGCCCTGGGGGGTGCTGAGTAGTTACAAGAAAAAACTCAAAAGTTTAATTCAATTAAAAAAGCAAAAAACTTTGGAAGTTATAATCTTTTGCACTATATTTGCACACATATAATTAAAATGTAAGTAATATGAGTACAACAATAAAAACAAAATCTTCCGCCTCTATAAGAATAGATACAGATTTGCTCAATATTTTAAAGAGCAATGCTAAAAGAGACAACAGAAGCCTCAGTAATTATTTAGAGACGATTCTGTTTGAAATAATTCCTCAGCAGCCAATTGACAGAACCGAAGGAATTTGTCAAGGACTCCGTGAGGTTAAAATGATAAAGGAGGGTAAATTGAAAGCAAAATCCGCAGACGAACTTTTCGATGAGCTATAAAAATCCGTATGGCTATTGATTCCAAAAGAAAAGGTAAAGCTGGAGGAGCTAGAGTTATCACATATACCACATTGGTAGATGAGAATACAGGTGAAGTATGGTTGATAGAACAGACAATGATACGTTTTTATTGATACATTGCGTAGAATTCCTGCACCTTGTCATGGAGCATAGAAGCATGGAGAAGACCATTTCTCCATTCGTCAGGAATATGGCATATTCCAAATTTAGCACCCAGGATAGCTCCTGCTACTGCTGCATTGGTATCCGCATCTCCTCCTGATAAAACAATCTTCAGGATACCCTCTTTGTACGAGGTTGCATGCCAATAAGCCCATAGGGCAGCCCCTAAAGTTCTGAGCGTATATCCCATACTCTTTTCATCATCCAGGCACAAAGAATCCAGACCTTCATGGTATGCCAAGTCAATAAATGGAACAATTCGCTCATCATATTGTTTGGCAATGCCAATCACATCTTCATAATCCAATATCCTGTCTTCAAAGACAAGAGCATGTATGATAGAAGAAACGATAACGCAAGAGCCCACACAGCGTGGATCATAATGAGTTAGCTTACAGATATTATCAGCATTACTAGTCACATTTTCCTTCAGAAGCCCTACCACCGAAGTTCTCATGACGGCTCCATTAGCTGCTGCTTTTTTCTTTCCCATTTTCCAGATAATCTCTGCAGCCTTCTGTGGATTCGAAGTATAGTCGCCAAGAGCCATTACATTATAGGTATGCCGGCCAATTCCCATGCCCCCGTTCATCATCCATTCCTTAAACCTTCTGGCAAGATCAAGAATATCTACCTTTTGACAAGCCACAAAGGAATCCAAGATGCATAGCATCATGTCGGTATCATCAGTCCAGTCGCCTCTTTGCCAACGACGACGATGAGCATCCTGCACGATTTGTGAATAGTCCTCTATCCCATTAGGATAGAAACGATCCACCTCTTGCTTGGACATAAACTCCGTGCTCAGTCCCAAGGCATCTCCTACAGCTTGTCCGAAGATGGTTCCGAGGAATCTTTCTTTTATAAATTCATTTTCCATATTTTTCTATTCATACAACCAACAAATCGTAAAGTCATCCATATCAATCACTCCTTGGTGATATAATCCTTTTAGATATTCCTCAAAAGTTAATTGATTATCAGATGCTTGAAGTATTTTTTCGATAACGTCGTTCTTAAAATTAAACCTCAATGTTTCTGCCGTTTTTAGTAATTGAGAATTACCAGAATGCTTTAGATATTCCTCTGCAAGTTCTTCGCCAAATTCCTTACAATGAGCTAACTCATACATCATTAAAATATAATGAGATAAAGCATCGCTGGCAGCAAAGACTACAGACGAATCATCTAACACAAATTCACCATGTTTAAAGCCTTCTTCTTCCAACGGGTCTTTGCAACTAACCAATCTTGGAGGATTACAGAAATCTGCCAATTTCGTAAAACTATGTTCCAAAATACCAGTTTGAAAACTATAATGGAAAACAACACTATCACCATAAGCCATCCATTTTGCGACCTTTTCCTGAATCTTCCATGCTGCAGCAATAGTAGCGCACGAACCTTCGTTATAGAACTTATTCAGAAGAATGCCATCCCCTTGCTTTGCCTTTTCCTCATGCTCATTATAAAATGATTCCCAGATGCTATCCACCCATTCGTCAAGTTCTGTAAAAGACGTGATAGGTTTATTCTTTGGTAACTGCTCTATGAGATATTGCGACCATTCATCAGCAAACAAGCCACAGCCTCCTGCCCCATCCGATACCGCTATGCAGGTATCAGATGAGAAGAAGGAATCTTCGTTTGCTACATGGTCATTCCATTTTGCTATGCTTACGCCTCTATTCATATATATTATAGGTTTTGATTAACGAGCATACTCGACAACGTACCAATCTTCATCATCTTGACCAATCGCTCCATACCGGTATTCACACCCATGGCATGATAACGGATGTCCGTTTGCTTATCACCAAAGATGGCACGAATCTGCTCATTATAATTTAGTGGCAAGAGACTTGACATATTATAAAGTTTCTCACCATATCCATTTCCGTTCAATTCATCTGCAGTTGCAGGGAACACTACTGATTCTGCATGTCCAGGAACAACGTGAATATTGAAGAATAATACATTACCATCATTGGTAAACATCGACTTCAACTGATTAGCAAGTTGTTGCATTTCATCATGTGAGGTGCCATTATACTCACCATCTGTGATATTGATAATTGTAGGAGGATAACAATCCTTGTCGTGATGGTCTTTCATCCAGCTTTCGAGCAAACCTTCTGCACGTTTGAAAGCTTTGTCCATGTGTGTCCAACTACCATCATGGCGAGCTACCATCCATTGTTTCTTCTCTACTTCTTTGATGGTTATACCCTTACGGGTACGCACCTCTTCCTTCACCATTTTCTTTTGGTAAGGATTATCACGAATCTCTTCTGGAGTAACAAAGTCTCGTCCTTCAAGATTGCCATTCCAAGCACTATAAGCCTCAGTGCCATAACCTATCATAGCAATATCAAAGTAATGGCGAGTCTCATTATTCTTCACACATCGCTCCACCAACTCGTTGATTTGAGCATTTACGATACGGGCAACAGCCTCAGATAAAGTCATATCCTCACCATTGAAGGTGGTAATTCTACGCATAGAAACACTCTGGTCCACCAGGAAGATGAATGCCGTAGGATGCTCACGGTCAACACGAGCCGTATATGCATTCTTACTCTGCAATATCTGTGGCTGGCTTGGGATTGGAATACCAAAGTTGCCGATGTTCTTGATATACTTCAGAGGAATACTATTCTTTACCAAAATCTCTGCCTGATAGAATGGCTGCTCATCCACATCGAAATCGAAGTGATTACGAGCCTTGACAGTTTGGAAGTGAATCTTCTTGAAATCCTCCAAACTTCCACCCACATGAGCACCATTTCGCACAGCATTCCTGTCTGCATATTTGGTATTCTCATCATAAATCACCTCAGGGTCTATCTCCAGAATGACAGGATTAGAGATTCTATCCTCGTTCATAGCCACATACATCATCGGATGGTTCATGGTAAAGCTGACACGAACATAATGTTCCAGATTATCACGCTTATCCAACGACCAGGATGGAGAACCTGGTCCTCCACCTCCTGGTTTAGGAATATTGATACCACGCTCCTCACAATCCTTCCAAGAATAGAGTCCTCCATTCTTGATAATATTCTCCAAGTTATCACGGTCTGTGAAGTGATAGAGCTTGGTGATATGATTTTGTTCGAGGATATTCTTAAAATCCTCCCAGTTACTTCTTCTGTTCATTGTTTTTGTCCTCCATAATATATGTATGTTAGAATAACGATAGTTGCTTTGGTTCTATTGTCTGTGGTTTCCACATTTTATCACCAAAAGGATATAGACCTTCTACATATGCCTTGATTAGAAAGGCATGCGAAAGAGGCTTCTTCGGGTCATCCACATCACAATTTGTATTATAATCCAAAAGTACGATGGTCCTAGTCTGGCTAGCCTCTCGTAATCTTTCGATAATACTTTGAACCTTATGTTCAAGAACCCACTTGTAAGTAGGAATATAAATCAGCTTTCGAGCCTCAATATATCCGAGCAATTCAGTTCCGTTTACTCCTTTGCGATGTCCAAGAGGCTTACCAAACTTGCGAACAGTTCTCTTGATATTCTTCATCGACTCATTCTTAAACATTTTCATATCTACATCAGCCGATTCAAATACCTTTAGCCCTTGCCACACAGCCTCAACACATGTAGCAGTAACACCCTCACTAAATGGCACAGGTATGCCACCATGAGGATAGAATGGGCTCAACTTTATCAAGTCATCTTCAGCATGACTCGTTACATCCGCAATTATTGCATCGGGATATTTCTTCAAGATATTCTCCCGCTTTTTTCGTTTAGAATCAATTACAATCATTCAAACACCTCCTTTCCAAAACGTTTTATTATTTCTAGTTTTATTTGATCCTTTAAAATAGTTTTACCAAAGGCAAACTTTCCTATATAAGAAACTGTTGGTGGAATATTGATAAAACCGAGATTTTCACAACATACAAAAGCGGCATTTCCAATGCGACAGACAGAAGTTGGCAAAGAAACAGAAAACAAAGAATGCTTGCCTGCAAATGCACCAAATGCAATTTGTACAATCCCAGAAGGAATATTAAAACTATGTACTCCTGCCCATCCTTGCATTATTGTAGTTTCAGCTCTATAACTGCGACATGCAATAATCTTAGAATATAGCTTTTCTTCTTTCATATAGGCTATTAATTTTGTCATCTTAGAATTATATAAGACATTATCTTTGTATATGAAATTAGCAGATTCATTGATTAATCTACCATTCCAAAACATAAAAGCTCCATCAACATTTTGCACAAACTTTGGCAATTTTATTTCTTTCAATTTTTTACACCCAACAAAAGCCATTACCCCAATAGTTTTTAAGGAATAAGGCAAAATTATTTTTTCTAAATTAGAGCACCCCTTAAATGCTTTAGTATTAATGAAACTGCATTCTTTTCTTATTCTGTATGTACCAGAAATATCTTTCGGAGCACGTATCAAAATTAGCCCATTTCTACCATACTTAACACCAAATTCATCAATAAAAACCTGTTTAAAATCATCAAAACGAATTTTCTCTTGCCAACAATTACCAGGTAGAGCAATATTAAACATACGAAAAGATACGAAAGATAAGTTTTTCTTTACACATGCAATATTAAACATAGAATACAATAATAGCAAATCCGTATCCCCCAGTAATTCACTCAAGGATACAAACACATTACTATTACTCAAATCACGATAATCCTCAACCGAAAAGAGTAATCTATCTGCACCACCATATTCATCAAGCAAAGAAGGCCTCAAAGAAATCGCTTTCAATGATAAAGCAATGCTTGCCAAAGCAAAGTCGTCAATGGTTTCATTAAAATCATCAACAGTTCTCAAAGGATGAGAAAAGTCCTTTGTACCAATTGTTGGAGACTTCTGTCCCTTCATGGCAGGAACAAACATACCATCATAATCTACCAAAGTCAGATTTCCATCAGGACGAACCATGATGTTGTCTGGCTTAATGTCACCATGAGCAAATGGCTGAGAACGAAGCCACGCTGCCATTTTACAGAAGCGATAGCAAAGCATAGCCATGGCATAATTGTCTTGATAGTTCTCTGCAATGTAATTCTCCATTGTTTCACCATCAATCCAATTCATCAGAAGAACAGGAAATTCGTCTTCCTCACAACTGCTATCTACGAAGATTTCTTTGTCTAAGTACTTCACGGAAGTAATATAGGAGGAATCCACGAACTCCAACTCATCTGCAATCTGGCGATAAGCCTCAGCTCTACCTTCTTGTTCTTCAGTAAAGCACTTTAAGGCATAGCATTTCCCTGTCTGTTCATCTTTCATTTTGAACACGACGGCAAAAGCACCACTACTACGATATGGCTCACCATGATCATCTAGCACTGGTACCAAATGAGCAAATTTATCAAGATTACGACTTGCATCTTGTATGGCTCTCACATATTCAGATATTAATGGGTATTGCATAATTCACTGTTTAAATTCTAAAACTTGCTCTTTGTATATATCCAATGCATCCATTTTTGTTATACACCACTTTTGGGCATCTAAATTGTGTTCATCTATAAACTCATTAATAGCTTTTTCATCAGATGAAGTATGAACAGTTGCAATCCACAAAACTTTGTCTACATCTATTATATTATATAGAACCTCCTCCAGATATGGAATATCTATGGGAGAAAAAGAAAAACCCAATATATAAATTTTTCTCACATCTTTCAATGACTCAAACAGCTTATGTTTTTGCTTTATAATCCCAGGCACATTTTTTTTCATTCTTGACAATTGATGCGCAGATGTTTCTATAATAGATTCCATTGTTAAATCATCAACATTTGCATCTAACCATTTTTTTGTTTGTTCAACCGTTAAACCTGACGGTTGCTGCTTAGGCTTACCCTTCAAAAAATCATAAATCTCACTAGTATTTTTACCATGTCCCCAAACAAATTCCGAATCATCAATACTACCATGAATATGACATAACTGTTCACTTGGTATATTATAAACATCTTCTAGCGTTTTGGTATAATTAAAAGTCAAAAAATAACATTCATCTTTGTCCGCAATTCTCAATTTACCGCAATTCGGCTTATTTAGACTACTTACCCAAACTTTAAGAGATTGCCCTATATTTTCAATTAGATTATCAATGTCAATATCAAGTCCAACTTGTATGGAAGCTCTATGATAGTCAGCATCTCTAAAATCTTCACTGCCATAAATAGGACTATAGTCTTGATACATTTTATTAATGTAATCAAAACTAATTGCAGATAAATGCTGTTCAAAACTATTCCACCAACCATCATCTTCATCTATTGAATCATAAAGACGACATAGCTTATCATAAAGGTCAAAATCATATTCTTTCAACCATTCACGATAATCACTATAACGACTTTTAATGCCATGATGGATGTCGAATCCATTTCCTATTATATATAAAGACTTCATAATTTTAATACTTTAAATGAATCATGGTGCAAAATTACAGCATTTACAATGAATGCAGATGCTTTTAGAAATTATTTAAGCAACTTAAACGTTCCAAGCTTTCTTTTTCTTTGTTGCACCTTTTCAAACAGCATGAACTTCATCACAAACAGCACCTTCAAATCCTTTACCCTTATCTTTAGATGTAAGAACTTTTACAAAAGATTGACTATCATGTTAAACTCTGCTACATCAACTTCTACAAGGAGCATCATTTACTCAACTTTTAATCGAGACAAAGATTCTTCAGCTAGACTATCACCTTGCTCAGCTGCCTTGCGAAACCATTTGACTGCTTCGTCATAACTCTGAGTAACGCCCCGACCTTTTTCATAACAAACGCCTAAATTATATTGAGCAGCTGCATTACCTTGGTCTGCTGATTTGCGAGAGTATTTCACAGCTTCCTTATAACTTTGAGGAACATCTTGACCAAAATAATAACAAGCGCCCAAATTCTTTTGAGCAATAGCATTACCTTGATCAGCAGACTTCCGAAACCATATTACGGCTTCTTCATAACTTTTAGTTACACTTATTCCATTTGCATAACATAATCCCATGATATTTTGCCCCTTTGCATTACCTGCATTTGCAGAAACACGAATCAAAGCCAATCCCTTTTCTTTATCTTCCGTCACACCTTTTCCTAAACAATAACAATAACCAAGACAAGCTTTTGCATACAAACTTCCTTTGGAATTTGCAATTGAATACAAATGAAATGCTTTTTTATGGTCAGCCTCAACTTTTGATTTTTCAAAAAGCATGTCTGCTTGCTTTATCAAATCCTCAACAACATTAAATGGTTTAGAAATGAAAAAAGCATGGAAGGAACTGAGAGAAAGATTCTTCTTTACGCAAACCAACAAGAACATAGAAAGAAGCGTATTAACTTCTTTATCATTCATCAATTCTTGCAAAGCAGCCAACACCTTACTTTTGCTCAAGTCACGATAGTCCTCAGCAGAAAAGAGTAATCTATCTGCTGCACCATATTCATTAAGTAACGAAGGCTTCAGAGAAATAGCCTTTAATGACAAGGCGATGCTAGCCAAAGCAAAGTCATCAATGGTTTCATCGAATTCATCAACGGTTCGCAAAGGATGAGAAAAATCCTTTGTACCAATTGTTGGAGATTTCTGTCCCTTCATGGCAGGAACAAACATACCATCATAATCTACCAAAGTCAAACTTCCATCAGGACGAACCATGATGTTGTCTGGCTTGATGTCACCATGAGCAAATGGTTGAGAACGAAGCCACGCTGCCATTTTACAGAAGCGATAGCAAAGCATTGCCATTGCATAATTATCTTGATAGTTTTCCGCAATGTAAGTCTCCATTGTTTCACCATCAATCCAATCCATCAGAAGAACAGGAAACTCATCCTCCCCACAACTGCTATCTACGAAGATTTCTTTGTCTAAGTACTTCACGGAAGTAATATAGGAGGAATCCACGAACTCCAACTCATCAGCAATTTGTCGATAAGCTTCGGCTCTACCTTCTTGCTCTTCAGTAAAGCACTTTAAGGCATAGCACTTTCCAGTCTGCTCATCCTTCATTTTGAACACGACGGCAAAAGCACCACTGCTACGATATGGTTCACCATGATCATCTAGCACTGGTACCAAATGAGCCAACTCATCAAGATTGTTACTAGCATCTTGTATGGCTCTAACATATTCTGATATCAAAGGATATTGCATTGACTTTTTCTGTTAATTGTTTTGCCCCCAAAGGTACAAAAGACTTGTGATACTACCAAACCATTAGCTATATTTTCACCTAATTTAATATAGGGTGCTATTTTGTACCATCCTGTAATACCTTATGAGGTCACAAAGTTAATGCTTTTCTTGCATAAAAGGTTCCTTATGGAGAAAAATCATACCTCCACAAGCCTTGCGGAACAAAAAGATTTGATGCATTCCAAACAATTCAGTACTTTTGCAAAAAAATTCAAACCTTTAAATTTTCATTGAAATGAAGAAGCTATTATGTATCTGCATGATTATGATGTCATGCATCAGTGCCTTCGGACAGGCAAGTGTTAGTAACGTGGCGATTCCTGAGCCAGAGTTTAACGGTGACGCATTTATCTGCAATCTATCTGCCAACACCTACGTGAAAGCAGAAAAGGCTATCGGACAGATGAAGACCAAAGACCAATTCTGGGGACCAGAGAGAAAGCTTTACGTAAAACCTAGCAAATCTTCCGTGAGAGTGAAAAAAGGACATATCCAGTTTGTCATCAGAGTGCCCAACATCAACGATGATCCTTATTCATTCATCAAGATTTCTAAGTTTGCCACAGGCTCTACTCGCAAACTTTCCCTTGCTCGACAGAATGAACTTTCAGGTAAAGTAACGTATGGCGGCAAGAACAAGCAAGAGTTGTTCTTCGAGGCCAAGAAATACGGCGCCTCCTCTCTCCTAATAGATGCCGACATCGAAAAACCTGGTGAATACTGTATCATGATTAGCAACCCAAACAGAGTAGACGGCAAGATTCCTGTATCCTGCTTTGGTGTAGATGAATAAAAACAATCCTCCTTGTTGCGATGTGCTACAAGGAGGATTTCTCGTTTTATTTCCACTCCACAAGCTTTCTATCCAATGGTATCTTCTTGGGTTCGCCACGATTGCCATCAATGAAATAACTCCCGGCTAAACTTTCATCAAACTGAAGAGTGAAGGCTTGGCGGATACGGGCACATTTCTCATTGATAGAATTAGACAATGGATTCGTCAGGGCTTCGATGCTCTGGCGAATCTTCTCTTCTGAAAGATGAGCCCCGTTGTTGTTCGATTTCTTGCGAATATCCACATAGATATCATATAGCTCTTCCCTATAATCCGACAGACATTTGAAAAGGATTCCCTCCTCATGACGCAAAAAGAGAATATACACCGCCTTTACCAATGGCTCCATCTTGATAGTCATATCATGATAGTCGGGCAGTATGATATCGTAATTCTCCGTGATGACCATTCTACTCAGGTTCTTGGGTGGAAAGAGATACTGCTTCAGCACCCAATCGCTTACTCCGCCAAGGCGTAAGTCCTGTACCTGTCGGTACACCTCCTTCATCTTCTGCCTGATATCATAGCTGAAAGTTTCATCTGCCGGAATCGGTTTAGGATCAAATATACTGTATGGAAAATCATCGACAGAGCTGAACATCACTTTGCAATCCGGCAACTTATCATACGCAGCCTGCATCAATGGCATAAAATCCTCATCTTCCTCTATAGACAAAGAATAGGAATTGACATAATATATGCCATCCTCCTCATGGTCTAGCTGTAAGATGCTAGGATGTAATTTCTCCTTATTCTTTTCTTCTACCAATTGCGACAACAGCAAATCGGAAGGAACAGAAATGTTCAAATCCTCTTTATTCATCGCAGGATAGCTGTAGAGAGCTGTCTTCCTGATATGAGGACCCAGAAATGGGAAATAATTAAAATGAATTGACTTGCTGATAAACAAGTTGTTGATATCCACGAGATGGTTGATGATGGAAAGGTTCAACTTTTCATCATACCCATTCTCTACAAAGAATACCTCGCCATGTAGGCGTGTTGGGAAGTCGCGAAACTTCAATACCTTTTTTCTTCCAATCTTTCCGGTCATTGCTTATCACTTGTTATATGGTTGATTACAGTATTGTACATGTCAGAGCTATCTTATGTATTTATCGAATAGTTAAACTCTGATTACTTCATTAACCGCTCTATCCATTCATTGAACAAAGGGCATTTCTCACGAATCTTCTCCAAACCAATGTCCATAGCAACACAAATGCCAACAACTACCTTATTATAATCAGGAATAGCAGCTATCAATCGTTTGGACGGAGCTGTC